>Ga0335072_10000065_pt1 | contig 207615 bp, 166 predicted proteins | sample Lox_Sample_21_FD_206725 | JGI IMG/M metagenome (GOLD analysis project Ga0335072, IMG submission 206725) | Soil microbial communities from Loxahatchee National Wildlife Refuge, Florida, United States - Lox_Sample_2.1 | ecosystem: Environmental > Terrestrial > Soil > Wetlands | place: USA... | reverse complement strand
CCCATAGCCGGACCGTCCTGTCCCCGGAGCCAGAAGCAATGAGCTGACCGTTGGGCGAGAAGGCCACGGCGCTGACCCAGTCCGAGTGGCCTTCGAGTGTGCGCCGCCCAGCACCCGTCGCTGCGTCCCATAGCCGGACCGTCCCGTCCCAGGAGCCAGAAGCAATGAGCTGACCGTTGGGCGAGAAGGCCACGGCGCTGACCCAGCCCGAGTGGCCTTTGAGTGTGCGCCGCTCAGCACCCGTCGCTGCGTCCCATAGCCGGACCGTCCTGTCCCCGGAGCCAGAAGCAATGAGCTGACCGTTGGGCGAGAAGGCCACGGCCTTGACCCAGCCCGAGTGGCTCAGTGTTTGTAAATGCAGGCTCCAGTCTTCTGAAATGGTCGGTATACGTTCTGCCCATTCTGGAAGCTGGTTCAAGTAAAGCCTACGAATAATGCTCGCTTCGGGACTAAAGACTAGAGCAGAACTGTATATCTGGAGTGGAGCCTCCTCAATAATCGAGCTGTGGCTTAGAAGGAATCGCTTCGCATCGTAGACGACTGCGTGCAAAGGCGGAGGTTTATTTACAGGTCTTCGTAATTTCGTCCTCATCTTATCAAATAGGGCTCGAGATCCGGTCGTTTTGCTCCCCTTAATATTGTGTCAGCTATAGGAATACTACTCAAGTCGGTTATACTCACAGACAGTTTTGTCTCTAGAAATTTAACCATGGCGATACCGTCCGCCAGTTGACCGATCAAAGCGAGAGTCTCAAGCCAAAAGAGGAACAGAGTCTCGAAAAAGTCTGCAATACCAGGATGATCTGTGGGAACAATATCACTTTCCTGTAAATGATAGATCCAGTAACGACAGGCGTATTGAACAGCAAAGGGGATGTTCGCATCCAGATGAGCTCTGGAAACGTCGTTGACCCGTGTTCCAGGTCGCTGAAGGTTACACATGTCCTGCCGAAGGTGATCTGACATGACTCTGAGACAACAGTTGAACAGGTGGCCGTGCGCCTTCTTGGAATCGATAGAAAACGTTGTGCTGCGACATCTATGTGGATCTAGAAGGAAATCGCGGAAGGAAGGGTGGAGGAGGCGAATCGGCCTACCCGCTTGCTCCGGAACATCCAAGAGTGAATGGAGACTGCCTAAAGTTGATGCGATCTTCCCCTCTGATTCAGCAAGGATCATGCCAAGGCTAGCAGGCGATAGAGCATCGAAGAGCACGACGATAGACCCTACAATGCGGTGGAACAGTTCCTGTATCGTCGCCATCTCGTTCGGATCAAGTCGGATATTCAGTGAGTATTCTAGGATAGTCGTATATATTAGATCCAACTCCTTCTCCGGTCGGGCGGGTATGCGTTCGGTGGCAGTTAGATTAGAGAGTCGTTCGGCGGTAAGTTGTGGCTCTTCTCGGATAAAGCGACATGCCGTGGCAGCGTAGATGAATAGTCCACAGGATTTCTGGACCAGCTTCTGGATGGTGACGTCGGAGAGAAGTGACGGCTCGAGGTGGCTTGTCTGGGCTATTTGGGTGAGTTCGTGTTTGTAATAGACTGATAAGTCCTGATCGACGATTGACTGCTCGATGTCGTGGAGGATGAAGTCTTCGTGGGCGGCTATGGAAATGCCGTCGAAGCCCACATTGATCGGTTGGTCCGGTCTGCTTGTGACGATTATCCTGAGCTTGACGTGTTCGACGGCCATGGCGCCTGCAAGGCATCGAATTAAAAGCGAAATATCATCTTTGTTGTCACACTCATCCAGTGCGTCCACAACGATGACGAGCGGGAGCGGAAATGCCTCGTTGCTCAGCTGCGCCAGCGGCTGCAGAATGAGCCTTTCCCACTGGTCATATAAACCGAGCCCACGGATGCGGCGATTGAATCGTGCAACATCAAGCATGCGCTCTCTAAGCTCTGGCGACGTTTCCGCAAGCTGGGTTGCTATTGTCGCAACAAATCTCCGCGTCGACGCGAGGTCGCCCTGACCCCTCGAGAAGAAGAAGCTTGCAGCAAGGCGCTTCTTGTCATTGTATTCGCGGGCAACCGTCAGGGCAATGGTGGACTTACCAGTGCCAGCCATGCCCTTGAGCCAGTATATCCGTCTCTCGCTGTCCCTATCGGCCCATTTCCTAATCTGTGCGAGGACTTCGCGGCGAGTATTCGAAAGGCAGAGCGGCACATGTTGCTTGTTTGCCGCGTCAAAGGACGCTTCAGGTAGGCTGTCGAGGTCTAGCAATCGTTCTAGAGTCATATCTGGCGAGTGCTCTGGCGCACGTTAGTCAAGATTGTCCAGCGGAGATGAGAACCTTAGGCTCCACTGCTAGCTGCTTACGATAGATGTTATCGCCCACATGGATTCGAGTATTATCTCTGAAGGTGTTGTCGCGAACGGCCCGGTTCTCCATTGCATCTTGATCGTGTTCGACGGCGATGGGGTTGCGCGATGAAAATGGTGAATCAGAGCGGGCACAGCCTGCATCGACAGGAAGCTGGCACAGTGGGTTGAATTGAGGCGAGCACCAGGCCGTTAGGTTTGCATCGCCACGGAAGAGGTTGAGCCGCACTTCACCTACCTTTAGTCATTTGAAGCACCAAACATCGCCACGACTTTGAGAATCGGTCAGGACGAAAGGATGGTACGAATGCCCAGTAATCGTCCTACGAAGGCCTCCATTGCTAAACCCGCGCTAGGATACCGCCGCGAGCATCATCACACTTATTAGTGCCGCAATCACACTGTTCCAACAGGTCCGGTGCGCAAGGGATAAGGTCAAAGGCGCATCCAAGGTCCTCGAGAGCGTTTCCGAACAACTGGAGAGCCTGGAGCGATCGCTTATACTCGTCCGCGAGGAGGAGGCGCTGCAGACTGCCGCGGTTGAACAGCAAGTAAGAGGCATAACTGGGTTGGCGGAGGAGCTGAGATCCTTCTTGGATACGCTGGCTGTCGAGCAACAGAAGCGGTCCATCTCGCAATTGATTCACGCCCTAAAGAGTGGGGACAAGGAAGATAAACAACTAGCAGGTATCCTTGATCGGCTTGACAGAGCAAGAGGCGTACTTGTCTTGCAGATCTCCGTGGCCCAAGTTGGCGTGGTAGGAAATCTTAAAGACGGATTTGGCGTCGCATTCGGCGTGCTTATGGAGGTTAACAGAAAAGTGACTGAGGTGCTTGGAGTTAATCTTGTTCTAGCCAAGCGACTGAAGGACAAGGCGCAGCAGCCGCCAAGTACTACACGTAGGCCTGTAGGTTTGATCACGTATACGAGCACATGCTGACTTTGAGTAGGTGGGACTATAGCACTGGATGCTTCCGACTCGGAAGGCCTCCGCCTTGTTGATCAACAATGCACTGGTACACATGGAGCTGCAGCGACGGACGTCGACGAGACCCTGATCTACGATAATATCACAGTCGGCCAGGCGCGTATCATGACGGGCAACGTAGGGGTAGAGAATTGGCGCAGAGCAGCTAAACGCAAGATTACGATTGCTAATAATAAATTTGGACAAGATGTGCGAATCATGACTGGTGATCAGAGCGGCGACGCCGCAAAAAGTTTCAATGACAATTTCTGGAAGTAGAAGTGCCTATATTCTTCCGCGAGCGATTATACTATAATCAGAGTAACATTACTCCTCTGGCCGATGCACTCCGGCTATACAGTATTTTTGCAGCAGCTCCCTAAGTTAGTAGTGATGCGGGTTGAATGCATACTACGTAGTGTTACTATGCGTTTACCGTGCCCTGTAGAGAGCATCCCAAATCCGAGTGCTAGCTATTTTGGGTTAGCGAGGCAAGGAGCTCCTTACTAGACCAGGATGTGAAGGAATCTTGTGCGCTCCAAAAACCGGGACCACATATTTTGCAAGCGGCAGTAGCCTCCCCTACTCTTGGGCGCTATCCTACGTTCTCGTCCGGTCAATTGGCGGATGACCTCAGAGGCTGCTCTGCACGTGTCCGATATTCCTTCTCTTGACCTTCCCACCACCCCTCAAGTTGCGCGTCCTATGATTCGTCTCATGGACGCCTGAAGCCGACTTGGTCGCTCCTTTGGCGCTTGTGCAGCTTCGAAACTTGAAAGCCATGCGGCAGCTTGCGTGCTCTGCCTTTACCGGACGACCCTACCCCATCTAGTCCTACTTCAGGCGGATCTCGCATCCGCTTTTGTCGTATGATTGCTTAATGCTGATAGATATAGCTCACTCCTGCTCCTCGTCCAGATGACGCAGCCTTTGTCTCCATCTACATTTTAATCGTAAACATGCGCCGGCAGCTCCTGCTTTAAGTTTTCGTGATCTTCCCCGCCAACGGAATGAAGCTCAAGCTTCCCCCTATCGCCGCACCCTTGTTGCTTTTGCTCCCACTCCAGAAAAATGCGGTGGCTGGGCCATTAGCACTACCACTAACAGTGCCAGAGCCAGCTCCAGCTCCCGAAGCTCTCTCACTATCTATCGTAGCTCCGGAAGCTGTCTTACCTGAGCCGGAACCTGCTCTCCGGCCTGATCCCGAGCCAGCCGTGGTAGCTAGAGCTGCCGACGAAGCATCGCCGAACGAACACCTCAACCCTAGACAAACGTATAATTACTATCCTTTTTCCGGCGCAATTTATATTGTTGGATCCGGTGGATCCACGATCACCTCAGCGTCAGCCGCACAGTGCCCTGCCGAAGCGCCGCAAAGCTGCGGAAATATAAATGTGTACAACTGGTACGTCTACCAGCTAGTAAAGCATGCGAGAGCTCGCAAGAGGGTAGATGTGATAAGCTAGATACTTACAACAACTCACAGGTGTTGTCCGCTAGGGAACACATGTTCTTGGCTCTCAGACTCGGTCGTAGGATGCTGCCCAGGCGGGAGTACCTGCGGAGGCAACGTTGCCGAATATGAAATACAAACCGTAACAGTTACACAATATCTTACAGCAGCATCTACTAGTACATACCAGCAGGCCGGCTCGACAGTCATCGAAGTTGGTGGCCAGACGTCGACCACAACAGTGCAAGGAATCTACGTGACAGTGATAGGAACAGCAACTGGTACTACGACGGCGGGCGGGATCTACGTAACAGTGGAAGGAACAGCAACCACTCCAGCCACGGCGGCCGGAATCTACGTGACAGAGATGGGGACCACAACCACTACTACTCAAACTAGCTTCAACCACGTCGTGACTACTACTCCGAGTCACAATCAAATTATCGGTAACGGCCAGTACTGCAGTACACTGGTTGCGAATGGGCCAGACCTGCCAACAACGCGACAGGGCGCCTGTGGAACGATCTTGGTGATAAGTAAAGCTGATGTCCGGAGCGTTGGATGGAGGTTGCCTGTTTTGATTACTGGGTTTTACGGCGTTCTGGGATTATACAGCCTGTTTGGTTTCAAACGACGGCTTTGAAGATATCCAAATTAGAATATAAGCTAATTCAGGCGCGTATATATACATGTGGGTCGCAGCGACGTACAAACCCACATACATTGGCGGTATGAAGCTGAAGTTTAGTTCTTGTGAATGCTGATCGTCACCGAGAAATACGATCGATCATCAGAACCATGATTGTCTGATGATTTCCTACCCTTGGAATTCGTTGTGAGATTGTATTTCCATACCCTTGGAATAGGTCGCTATGTCGTGAGGAACTGGTATCCCGTTCCGCTTTTCGCCAGTGTTCTTAAACAATCGCGTCCAAATTCCATTCCACAATCATGTTGCTTTCTGATCGAGCTTACGGTACGCGGAGCCCACCTTAAAGCACCCTGTAAGTGTTACCTGTTTGCCGAATTCCTTCTTCAAGGCCGAGTTCGAAATGTGGCCTGTGTTTTTATGATTTCTGTCTAGCTTCCCAAGCTTCTTAGCGGCTTCCTTCAGTAGCCCAATCTCCATATAGTACCTTATGCCACTTGGAAAACCTAGGAACGAATCCGCACGAACAATCGACAGTGAAAGCAACTCCTGGTGGAGCAATCACCCTTAGGGCTAACAGTAAGATTGTCATTCCCTCCTTATTAAGCTCTGTCTAGCCTCTTTGCATCGCATTCCGATCGCATGCGATTTCCGGGAGGTTTAGCGCATATTCCAGGAATAGTGTCGTCACCATTATTCTCGACATCGACGGGCGATGGGAGGAGGATAAGAGCGTGTCACTACTACTTAATACGCAGTTGACGCAATAAGAGAAGTACTTTTACAAATGTTCACTCGGTCACATCGAACTTCAAATTTTGTGACGCAGTCGTTGCAATCAAGACAACTGCTTTTCTGTTTCAAGTGTTCAGAATCAAGACCTGCCTCTCCGCACAATTCATATCCTCGTAGAACCATGTGTATAGTCCTGTGGATCCTGCAGATAATTGGGTGCCGATTGCCTGACAAGCCGTCTAGCCACGTCGAATATCCACATTGAAAACGTAAACATCAACACTGCTTCAGGAGTTGAACTTTCGTCCCAACAAAGAATCCTCGTCGGCAGTGTTCTCGACCTCTTCGCGGGCCGACCATCGCTCGAGAAGCTTCGCCTTTGGACCGATGACGCAGTCTTCGAAGACCCACTAGCAATTGCACGAGGTAGAAAGCAATTCGAAGCGCAATGGGTATGTCCACCTCAGTACTTGTGACCGTCTTCTTCGCAGACTCGACCTCAGTGGATGCCATGGCTGACACACACACCTCTAGTACGGTCTCCAGGCCGCCTTCTCCGAAATTGAGCGGCTCAGCCATGAGGTCACTGACGCAGGTAACCCCATTCTCATGAACCTAAAGACTCGGTACGTAGTCAAGGGCATCAGGAAGGAGGAGACGATCCATAGCGTGGTGAGTATCCGGACCACGTCTGACGGCGCGAGGATCGAGGCCGTGCGGGATAAATGGGACGGCAAGTTGCCGGACTCGAGCATACAGAATGTGAGTGGCGCCGAGTTTGATGGCGGAACGCGACCTTGTGGAGAGAGTGCTGACCGGCTATGCCATTTCTAGGCTTTTCGACGACTGAATGCAGCGACTATGCCACACCTTGTTGGTATGCCGAAGACTGAGGAGGAGGATAGGAACAAGGGCAATTGAGCCTCTTCTCGTGGCACTTGTGAATTTGCTGTACGCAAGCACAATCACGTTCATAGATCGAATCGCCAATAGACCGGTACATGAACTTAGTGCTCCTCTCATTTAGCAGCATCGCTCTCTTCAGCCTGCTCTTTCTCGTGTCCCGCTGTTGCAACTTCGAGAATCTCCTTCTCCATGCCAGGAATATGCTCGTAAGCGATGCCGGAGTCTCCCAATATCTTGCATGCATTATTCTCGTTTACGAATTTCTCCGGCTCTGTTACGCCCACAAATACCTTTTTGATATTCTTGGCCTCGAGAATCCTCTGTGCGCAGGGCTTGTTACCACTCAGCCTCTTCACGCAAGGCTCCATAGTCGTGTATAGAGTAGAGTCGTCTGGTAATACCGTGTGCAGCTCTTCGACGTCACATCCGTTAGATTTCGCAAACTTTTCGAAGCAGCATTGTTCGGCATGCGTATTACCGGGCAGTTCGAGGGTGTATCCAGTAGAGAGCACCGGATATTTGCGCGAAGGAGAGATCAAAACAGCCCCAACACAATAGTTGGTCGGCTTGGGCGGAGATTTCTTTGCGAGATGAAGAGCCAATGTCAGCCATTTTGAATGCTCATCAGCATCCCATTGAAGTCTATCTGGGCTATCGAGTTCATTCTCAGAAGCCTCCATTAGGAAGGAAATTCCATCAAGTCAGAGCTCAAACGTCAAGTGTGATGGACTCGAAGTGACGTTGACAAGGATATTCCTTATCGATAAGCTGCATGAAACGACGCGACTGTGAGAGAGCGCGTCTGAACTCATAACCAACCCATGCATCATAATTTCCCTTATTAAAACAACAACGGGTTCAATTTTCTCCTTTCCACTCCATCTTCCTCTCTCCTCTACCCCATATCACTTGCTCAACTTCACCGTACCAACCATGCCATCCAAAACCAAGCGCCAGCGCCCGGAGCCCAAGCCAACCGACCTTACAGACGAGCCACCCACCTCCATCAACCCCTACAAAGTCCTCGACGTCGAGAAAGATGCCACAGCCTCACAAATCAAAGCCGCGTACCACAAAGCCGCTCTGAAATCGCACCCAGACAAAGTGCCGGATGCAGAGAAAGCCGCAGCACACACGCGGTTCCAAGCGGTAGCGTTCGCGTACGCGATCCTATCGGACGGGCGGCGGCGGGCGCGGTACGACGCCACGGGGCGCACGAGCGAGGCGCTCGATGACGAGGCCGACTTCGAGTGGATCAACTTCTACCGCGCGCAGTTCGACGAGGTGGTCAGCGCGGCGAGCATCGAGGCGTTCCGCGCCGAGTTCCAGGGCAGCGATGAGGAGAAGCTGGCGGTTCTGGCGGCGTACATTGAGGGCGAGGGCGACATGCTGAGGATCTATGAGGAGGTTATGTTGAGCGATCCGCTCGAGGATGAGGAGAGGTTTAGGAAATGGATTGATGATGAGATTGTGGCTGGGCGTGTTGAGGCTTATGATGCGTACAGCAAGGAGGGTAAGAAGGGTAGGGAACGCAGGATGAAGGCGGCTAAGAAGGAGCGTGAGGAGGCCGAGGAATACGCCAAGGAATTGGGCGTGCACGACAAGCCGTTTGGCAATGGGGAGACGAATGGTGCTTCTCCGAAGAAGAAGGCAAAGAAGGGTGAAGAGGATATCGGAGGCTTGGCAGCGCTCATTCAACAGAGGAATAAGGAAAGAAGCAAGGACTTCTTTGCGGACCTCGAAGCAAAATATGCGCCGAAGAAGAGCAAGAAGAGGAAGAGTGGTGCTAATGAAGTAGATGAGCCTCCGGAGGAAGCTTTCGAGCGCAAGCCATTCTTTGCGGACCTCGAAGCAAAGTATGCGCCGAAGAAGAGCAAGAAGAGGAAGAGCGGTGCTGATGAAGTAGATGAGCCTCCGGAGGAAGCTTTCGAGCGCACATCAAAGCGTGCAAAGAAGGCAAAGGCGTGAAGGAGAATAGCTCTGGCGTATAGAAGGTACTGCATTTCCTAGCGAGGTCCACTGCTATGGCGGAACGAGATATGACTTTCACGAGGTTCTGGGTATCAAGAATTCACATATCTTGAGATAATTTTCTATATAAAGTTCCCATTCACGCCATTCCAACCGATTGTGTGTATTCTAATATACAGTTCATTCGACAGAATGATTCCTCCGAATCCATTTTATAATTCATTCTTAACCGGCGGCCATGGCTCCAAGTCTAGCCCGCACACTTCATATCTCCTGTCCTTGTACGTGCTATACATCTTCTCCCACAAAAATCCTTGGTCATCATCTTTCGGCCTCCTTCGTACCATCTCATAGTAAGGAAAGTCGTACTCCGGTCCAGGCAACTCAGTGTCGGCGATGTGAACGTATGCCGTCTCTGTCAAGAACTTTGTTGCATTGAAAGGATCATCATCGGTGTGACTGGCGCGTAGTTCGACAACATTAGAGATAATTGATGAACTAGCCGCATCGGACTCGGAACTAGGTATGAGGAGAGGTGGGATTGAGGAGAATGACACTGCCTCCGCTCTGTTGTTCGTTGGTCTTACAATGAGCATGGAACTCGACGCGCCAGTATCAGGTTGCGACGATAAAGCAGATACGACATCCGTACTCTGATCATACGCAAGGAGTGTATCAAGCGGTAGTGAATTTACGATCAGCCCTGGAGGAGGCAGGGTAAGGACTCTGTCGTAATCCTTCAGCAATAAGAGATTCTTCTCTCGTGGATCCTCCCATATTTCTCTGCCTTCGATTGGCACAAGGATCGCTCTGTACCTTCTTGTAGCTTTCCTCAACAGCCTTCTTGTAGTTTCCCACTCTTGATCTATATCCTCTCGATCGGCAATCCATGCTGCAGGAAATAAAAGTAGCTTTGGCACGGGGCTCTTCGATCGGTACAATTCACCGAATAGGATGAGCGCATTACAGATCTCAGAATGCTCTCGGACAACCTGGGCGTATGCCAATCGATCCCACGCGAACGGTTTTTCTTGATCTTGTAAGTGAAGTTGCAGTTTTGCGTAGTCTTTTAATCTACCCAGTGGTCTCGACGATTTTGAACGCGGATCTGCTGGGGTTGGTGTATGGAGGTCAACTCGGGGTGAAGGTGCTCGAGGTCTAATAGCCGTCTGTAAACCATGTAGAGTTCTCTGCTGAATTGCATAGCCTGAGAAGAAAAGCAGAACGGTGAATGATATGACTGCACTTCCGTCAGTGCTGATGTTTTAACGGCGCTGCAGCTTGTTTAAACTTACTTATAGCGGAGGAGAAAAGAACCTGAACTTGGCCACTACTCAATAACACCATATTGACATACAGTCCATGCGTAATGGATAAGTCGATTTCAGACTTTCGTCTTGAAGCACCTGAATTCCATCATGTGGTGGTGGTGAGATCATGGGTAAACAGACGTGGTGTTGCCGCGCAACAAACCGCGCTTCACCTCCCGCGTCACTGAGCGAGAAGGAGCCTTATTATCGATAGTGGCGCTATCAACTTTTCCTCACGAGTTCGCGTGCAAAGAATCTTGTTCGCCGCAAACCCGACTACTATCCGCTTTCTCGTCATGGCAACACATAGAGCGGACGAGAAAGCTCTCCTAGACGACCGCGGCTACGATGGTCCCCTGATTCGAGGCCAGAACCCTGCACTACTGTTCGAAAAGGGTGTTCGCGATCGCATCACTGAGTCGTTGTACTGGAAAGAACAATGCTTCGGCCTCAATGCTGCCACCTTATGCGACAGAGCAGCCGAACTCACTCACATCGGTGGGACACATGGTTACGTGGGCAAGCCTACGCCGTTTCTATGTCTCGCCTTCAAGTTGATACAGCTGGTCCCAGACAAGGAAATCATTCTAGAGTATCTTAACTTCACAGATGACGAAGAGGAGCCAGACGATGAAGATGGAGGCGCTAAAGAAGCCAATAACATCGGCAGAAGAGCAGGTGAATTCAAATATCTACGAGCACTAGCAGCATTCTATATTCGTCTCGCTTGGAAACCAGTAGACATCTACATGACGCTAGAGCCTTTGCTCTCAGATTACCGGAAGCTCAAGCGTAGAACAAGAGATGGCTTCATTCTTACTCATATGGATGAGTTTGTAGACGATTTGTTGACAAAAGATCGTGTCTGTGCCACTAGTCTTTGGAAAATGCAAGCTCGGGATGTTCTAGAAGAAGAAGGCTTGTTGGAACCACGCGTCAGTCCCATTGCGGACGAGTTGGACGAAGAAGAAGAGGATCAATCTGACAATGATGCGGCGAACTCGTCGGGACAGGAATCTGATGTTGCACCCCCTACCGTTGGAAATGGCTACCACTCTCCGTCACCATCAGACAATGCACCAGATGATTGAAACGTGGCAATCTTATGGACTGTCGAAGCTCACCGGATGCCAAACACTACAAGAATTCAGCAGCGTAGGAAACGACCAGACTATTTACATGCTGACGACACTTCAAGAATTCAGAATAGCGTTCTACACTTGAGAAATCGCACATGGTGTTGATGCAACCGAATCAGTGGTTTCGCCAAGCGATAGATACGCAGACCCGCTGCTATCTACGTCTCTTGCATATAAGCAACTAGCGGTTGCATCTTGTATAGAAGAAAGCCTAGGGTGGTTGCAACACAGAAATTCTACGCCAAGAGCGGTTAACTATCGAACTCAATTGTTATGTCGGCGAACCACGGAGTTATGAGGGCCTGGGAAAGGCTCGTAACAATTGACACGACATTCCTGCCAATGCCATTCGTCCGAGGCATCCAGGTGGATTTCGACAACTAGTGCGTGGCTAGGAAGCCTGAATTCGCTCGTAGTGGCGTTCTAGTTTGGTTACATGTTGAGACCGTAGTGGGGCGGTTGAGTACAACCCGAGAATGTTGTCCTCACTTCTAGCTCTTTCTGAGGATTGGAATTCAATCGTATCGCAGCATTGGGACGACTAGGACTATCAATTACTGATCAGCGAGATTATCAAGAGAGTTACTCTTGATGTATCACCAGCGGCTCGAAGTTCGACGATTAAGCGCAGTCAGTGGGAATCGCCGCGTTTATCGACCTTGAAATATAATTCTGCATCCAGCTGAGGCTTTAAAAGCGGCCTTCGAAACTCGTGCGTATTTCAACGGCGTGCACTACATATCTACCTCGGTTGCTATTCAATCGCCCTGCTTCGAACCTGCGTCGTCAGTAATCCGGAATTATTAAGCAGCTTTCTCCTCTGATGTAAGAACTTCCAAACCTCGCTTCTTGGCGGTCGTGACTTTCTTGGCATTGACCTAATTCAGTAATTTTGAAGTCGTCCCCAATCTCTGCCTGAATTCATCAATCGTTATTAATGAGATCCCCTCCAACCGTGCCTTAGGATGGCCCTCATCGATAATCATTCGAAGATTCCCAGAGGAGGACATCGTATAGCCAAAGATTGATGGCCAATCTTACCCAAGATGCTGCGCGACCAATCAGGCTCCCAATTCAAAACCCGTCCTGAGGCGGTGCGTTCGCATGAGCCACAGCCTGAGTTTGAGTTTTTCTTGTCGACAGGAAGCCAAAAACCAGTAGATGCAGATGCTAGGAGGGTAATCAGGAGCCGGGTGATGCGAAATTACCTCCAGGAGAAACGTGGTCAGAAGCAGAACGTGTCTTTGGTCACTTCGGACTCGACAGTCAAGGCAGGTACCAGTCTCAAAGGCAGGTTTCGGTTGAAGTCACGAGAGCAACAGGAGGAGGAAGAACGAAATCCCAGGGCCCGCAGAAAGCGCAGAGACCCTACCGCTTCTTCACCAGTTACGCCCTCTACATATGCAAATGCCGTCCCTGCCATTTCAAATGAAATCGCACATAATCGCTCTCCAAATGACACTCCTGATTCTTCCTCAGGGGTGACAGATGGCTCCATGGCGTCTGATGAGGCGCCGATCAGCGCGGTGGCCACAATACCAAGATATAAAGACGCAAGCCTCGACCCTTTCGACGTCTTGCCAGTCCCTGGTGGCCCTCGTCTCGATCGTCTCATCCACTATTGTACGTCTTCCCATACCGTTTTTGAGATTCTAGTAGGCTCATTATGCGTAGATAACAACAATTTCTATGTCAACTCTGACGCCGTGAACCCGACGCGCACTTGGTACAAGTTCGTGTTGTCCGAGAGTGCATTATTCCATGCCATGCTTTCCACGGTTGCTATGGTCGCATGGAAATACAGTGGCACTGATACGAAGCCTGACATGCTCTATCATCATGGCCAGACGCTTCGTAAGATAAACAATTGGCTCCAAGCTTTGGACGCAGCTCCGTTAGACTTGGTAGTAGCAACCGTTTGTATCATGACGAGCTTCGAGGTAGGTCGCATTGTATTTATGCCTCGAATCTCCTCACTTACGCTCTCATACAGTCCCTTCAAGGCAATTACGAGACAGCTGCAACACATATCGCTGCCTTGAAACGCATACTCTATCGACATGGCGCTCTTGCGACAATTCGAAACAATGACTCTCTCCAACGCGCGGTGGCTTGGACAAGCTATCACTACGCCGCCATCGTTCGCGATATGCCCTTCTATCACCTTGAAATTTCTATCACCGGTGAATATCCAGAGGCACTTCTCCTCGAGGCCGCTCGAAGCGCACCGACGTCCATCCTCAGCATCCCAACCCACGGCTTCGAGATCTACAACATCCTTCATCGCATTCACCGCTTGGGCCTCGCGGTAAGTCCACCGTGGTTTGGGAAAGTGGATCGCGTGGCGGTGAGCAATACGCTGCACGACGCGGAATATGATATGATCATGCTGTCGATGAAGCTTGCGGCTGAGGAAGACGGGCCGTACAGTGAGCCCAACATTGCAAGTGCGCTGCTGGTCGCAAGCCAGCTCTTCCTCTACGCGGCATTGAGAATGATTCCGGTCAGCTCTCGGTCCTGCGAGGTATTCGTTGGGCGGTTGATTGTTGCGCTTAATCGGGAGGATCTCTTTGAGGCGTGGGCGGAGCAGTGCTCTCTCGAGGCATTGCTGTGGGTCGTCTGTATGGGCCTTCTCGTTGCATCGGACAAATCCAGGAGTTGGCTGCAACAGCAGATGGAAGAGACGGTGCAGTTGCTCCAGATCAGGGACTATGATGATATGGAGGATATCCTCAAGAATTACGCATGGTCGAACCTTTGTAGTACGCGAATTGGGGGAGTTTGGAATGAGGTTTCAGCGCCTCCATTAGTGATCGAAATTTCTGAGCTCGAGGACTTATAGAATCATAAAGGATTAGAGACGATAAAGCTTCTGCGGAAATGGCGCATTTTGGAGAACCCAATCGGTAATGGCAAAGAGCCTACAGCATAATCAACGAAATACCAGCACTGGGAGGATAATTGATGTTAAACAAATCAGTCCAGAATAGAATTCCCAAGAACTGTTTATATGAAATCGCGAAGAATTTATGAAGTCATAATATGTAAATATGTGCAGCAGAGGGATATTTCTATCTAGTGCAAACGAAGAGGCTTTATATTACAGCCAACATATCCCAGCTCAGTGCAATTTGTAATTCTTGGGTTTCTCTGACTGTTAGCCGTAGGGAGTAATCATCGCTTCGTCTACAATCACGTAGCGTTCACCTGTGCGAGTTCTCCGGCCACGAAATGGCATTGGCTCTCCATAATACGATAAAGCATGCCATAAAAGTATAGAATGCCCTAAGAGGGTGGATGTCGCATCCGAAGTCCCATCTTAGGCACACTTGCTCATTTGCCGAAAGCGGTAATTCGCACTGAAGTTCAACCCAGCTAGCCGAGATCAAGATTTCACGAAACTTGGCTGCTTTTAAATCATAACTGCTTTCAGCCAAATCTCCTCCACTGCGTGGCAACGTCGACACCCTTCGCAGGCGGTTTCGGCCCTGGGAGAATCTCTCTCATAATAGTGTTGATATCCAAGCCCTTCGCTCTGCAATCTTCCCATTGCTTCGGATAGCCAAGGCTCACTTCCTCAAATCGAACGCCATCCTTCCAATCCGTCCGCCGGATATGGCAATGACCGCTGATAACGACTTTGGCGCCGAACTTCGTGTGCCAATCGGCTGTCTTCCTCGTTCCGCACCAGATGCAAAACCGCGGAATCGCAGGCAGATATGCGAGTTCCGGCTTCAATGGCCAATGCCCGGCGAGGATGACAGGTACTCCAGGATTCCGAGCAACAACTTCTGCAAGTTTGACCTCAGTCCTTGCCACGAGCGCGGCACACCAGTCCTGTCTGGTCGGATAGGGATCAGGGTGGAGCAAGGCCTCGTCCGTGGCTTGGATGTTCTCCTCTGCTGCCCAGGATACGGCATCCTCTAGTTTGATATGATCTGGTTTGAAGCTGTAGTCGTAGAGCGTGAATATAGGAGCAACAATGGCGGGACCTCCCTCGCCTTCCCACTTCACGAAAGGGTCTTCCGGTGTGAGAACGCCATATTGTCGAGCGACCTCTAGAAGTTCCTTGTACTTGTACTCTCCTCGTGCTCCCTGAGTCTTCGTAGGGAGCGTATATAGTTCATGATTTCCAGGGCACCACCAGACTTTGTCGAAGTTCGCTTGGTAAGCCGCGAAGGCAATTGATAGATGCTCAGCGGTCTCTCCTATATCTCCGGCAAGGATTATGCTATCGTTTCGATGTGGCTTAAGAGCATATAGTGCTTCACAATTGTCTTTGTATGAAAGATGTAAGTCGCTGATTGCGTAGAGCCGTCGGGTGGCCGATGTTGCTCGAGTTGAGGTCTCAGTGGTGGGAGAAACAGATTCCGCTATGGAATTTAGTGGATCCAGTGGTGGATCAATATCCATAGGATCCATCGATGCAAATTACACTGTAAAGGTGGCACGAATACAGCAAAATATGGTATATTTTAATGATCTTACAACCATCTCATCTCGACGGACTGTGTCGCGCAGGGGCTCCGTACTTCTTGGCTAGTGAGGTCCTCACTCTATCAACTTTCCGTGGCGACCTTCAATAACCCTACAACGTATGATGTATCGAACTGCTCTTACCCTTAAACTCTTGCTAAGGCATTGGTTTTCCTTGGACTCGTGCTAACTAAGTCTAGATTGTGAATATCAGACATGATAGGGCCATATTCACTTGCTACGGAGTCCGCACCGTTTACTTCAGCCCGGAAAAGCATGGACTCAGATACATTTCTTCCTCCCAGGCTGATTTTCCGTATATCTCATTCAGCAACGCCAATTGCGCGTATATGTTATGAATTTCTCGTTGGATCCATTGTAGCTCCTGGGTACGCTTGAGATGAAGGCACCATAGACTGAGATTGCCGAGCTCAAGATGAGCGATTTAACATTTGACCCATCGTACCTGCTCTACGGGATTAACCTTGCGCTTCAGGAGGCTGGTTGCTTGCTCCTGGTGCTGGAATTCCAGCTCCAGGTGGCATGGAAGTCGGCATAGTGGTTGAGGGTCGCGGTTGTGGCCTCCCTGTCGGAAAGCGAGGTCGATGCTTTTGATTTTGTCTGCGATTCATCTCAGCACGCGGTGGAGACTCTGAGACTAATATTACATTAGCTTACATGGGTCAATCCCTTAAAACGGGCCGAACGAACCGTCTTCCCAATCTGGATTACTGTCATTGTCTGCGGGACCGTTATTAGTATTCGTAGGCCCACCTTCGTCTTCCTCTTCATCATCCAAGAGATCCTGGAAAAGATGGCTACGTTGCCTCCCTGAATTTATTCGCATGCCAGGTCGCATTCTCATCCCAGCTCCTGCGCCCTGAGGTCTTCTCATACCTCTAGATCCTCTGTAGTGTCCTGGTGGGGCCTGACTCCTTCCAACAGCTGGCCAACCTTGTCGAGCCGCCCATCTGGAGTTTCTCGACGGCATCCTTTGGCCAAGGTCCAACACGTCGTCTTCATCGTTGAAAAGATCTAGCCCGTTATCAATTCCAGGATTAGTGTATCGAGGTTCAGCAAATGGAGGCCGTAGGCCACTAAACCGCCTTCCAAATTGTGGCATGTAATGTGGAGCGACTGCTCCAAGCTTTCTCTCCAGTCCATGAATATCACCTCTAAGGACCTCTACGTTATCCTCCAGAATCCCTACTCTTTCTCTTGTCGGCATATGCCTAAATCTAGAAGCGAAATAGTCCGGAGGCGGCGTTGAAAATGGCCGTTGGTCGTCATCGTCCAACTCTCTTCTACTGTGGCAAGGCCGTTTTCTTCTTTTGTCTCGTCTCCTACAATTGCAGTCCTTGATACAACCCCCACAGTCGCTGTCCTTTCCACCCACTCGAATATCAATGTCATCGTTTCCCACCGTTCCTCTGACTCTAAGTCCCGCGCCTGATGGTCCCTCAGCTCCGCACCCACAATCGCAAACCATTCCTCCGTGCCAGCAACATCCACATCGAGGACAACGACCCGGAATGGTTGGCCAACTCCATCGCCATGGAGTGTATCCGTATGACGCTGGCATCACAGGATAGCATGCTACATCGTGGTTACACGTTGGAATAAGTTGGTGTTCGATGGGAGTTAAAGCCGAGATGCCTGTACCCATATCTTGAAGAGAGGATTGTGATGCACTCGATGTCGAGAAAGGTAATCAAGTTTGGTAGCAGTGCTTGCTACTATTCCACCCTTGATTAAAACGAAGGTGGATGACGAGCGCAAAAACCAGGGATCAGATAGCAGGATCGAGGCCGATACTTATACTGTTAGTTTGATGGGGAGTGGTCAGTTGTCACGAGTCTCCTCTTTGTACGACCTTGACCAGATCCATGTTGTTTGCTTGTCGCAGCCACAGATATAAAAAATTGATCTCGCCAAACGAAGCGCGAACCGGTGAGTTACTCATGCGAATCACTTGTGGCTAAAAGCATTGGAATCTTGGAGTGTATGTGTGCTTTTTCATCTGATTTCCACTGCTTACTGGCACATTAAGATAGACACATGACGCTCTTCTGCTATGAACGCTCCCTTTTTGCATCCAATCAACCTTCAATCTCCTCGCAGCTCATCCGTCCACCGGCAAGCAGAGGGACCACAACTCGTGAATAAGTAAGAGATACAGTCAAGAATGAAACGTACGTGACGCGCTGATCATGGATGTATACAGCGAAGCATTCGCTCATCAAACCATACAGCAAGCGAGCGCATGCCCCTGCGGCGCGACCATCAATGACCGTGGTATCGTAGCGACGTCACGTTGAAGAAGAAATGATAGACAGAAATGACAGATCCAACGCCGCCACCCAACCTGCCTTTCCACAATACGTTCATATCCTTATCAGAACAATTTGGTCTAGAAGAGCATGCTCTTCACCTGCTGCCGCCTCGCGCTGAGCCTGCTGTGGCCCTGCCTCAAAGCCGGGCTGTGCCTGCCGGTGTTCAGCGCGCCGCTCATCATGGGCGCCATGGGCGCCTCACGGTGCGGCTTGACGGGGCTCGTCTGCTTGACGGGGCTTTGAGGCGCGCTCCTGGGCACAGCGGACGACGTGCGCGGCGGCGGTGCCTTGTATTCCTTGGGGCGGGCGTCCTTCTTGTCGGCAGCGGAGGTGGCGGGTGCGGCCGTCTTCGCGGCGTGCTTCTGCGCGGGAGTAACGCCCTCGAGTCGCTCCTTCGACAGCACCATCTCACACCACTTGGTCGACTTCTTCGATTCCTTGCCGACGGCCTTGGCTAGCACCGCCATCCAACCTTCTTTCTCGTCGCGGTTGTCCGCGTAGAAGTCGATCACCTCGCCGTTCGCGAACCGGATCCGGAAGCCCTCCTCCACGAACATGTAGCCTTCTTCCTCTTCGCCGAACGCGGACCGGCGCCGAGACTTGCCGCTCTTGCCGTGGCCGTCGGGCTGCACGAGTGAAGTCTTGTCGTCGATGAGCTTGGCGGCTTTGGAGAGGTCTATGCCTGCGCGCGGCTGGCGAGTCATCTCATGGTAGGCGGTGAGCTTGGTGCCGTTGAGGCGGAAGAAGCGGCGTCGCCAGTACTGCATGGCCGTTAGCGTCGCAGTTCACAAGAAGACGGAAAGACGAGATAACTCACCGGACAATCACCACCCTGTTGGCTCAGGAATCCTTCCCAAGTCCTTCCCAAGCAGTCTTCCGCATTGGAAATCTCTCGCAGAGCACTGTTCATGCTCTTGGGCATATCCTCATCCTTGCTGCCCTTCGGGCGAGGGACATACAAGAGCTGCAGCGTCAACTTGCCGACCTCGTACGGCGGCCTGCGCAGCACGGTGCCGCCGTTCTTGCTCTTGACGCTGCTGGAGATGCTGGCGTCCTCCATGGCCCACTCGTTGAACACGGGCATGTCGACGGTGAGCTGGCGGCCGTAGCATGCGCGCTCGTGGTTCTTGAGGCACACGTACGCGCGCCCGAACGAGCCGTCGTCGTCGACATACTCGTGCAGCATGTCCCAAGCTGTGGGTGTTGCGGTAGCTGCGGCACGCGAAGCGGCGCGCTCTTGTTCGGCGATCCGCTGCTGCTCTTCCTCATGCGCCTTTTGCTGGGCGAGGCGCTCTTGCTCGCGGCGCTTCTTGGGGCTGGAGAGAAGGTTGCGGAAGTTGGTCTTCTTGGAGGGTGACTTGCTGGTTGACGATTTGAATAGGCTGCTGTTCACCGCAGCTGGCTTTGGTGGTGTGATCTTGGTCTGAAGTGTGAGTTGGAATTCGAGGTCGTTCAAAACCACAAGTTCGAACTCCTGGCCGATGAGGGCTTCACGACCTAGTTCGAGCCATGAGGTCGTAACACAATGAAGGCCGTTGTCGAGGGTAAGCTGGAACCAAGTCTGCTCGTTCTGAGGCAGAGGAAGGTCGAGATCCTTGATAGCCACGACCTTGACGAAGAGTCGGCCTCGCTCAGCACCCTCGCTCTCTTCCTCATCGCCGAAGTTTGCTTGCTTATCCTCAGCAAGCGAGCCTAGTCCATTACTGACGGCGCTTTCCTGACCAGGCAAAGGAGGTACTGGGCCGCTAAGCGCTTTCTTATGCTGTCCAGCGGATCCGCTCCTTATGCTCTTCCTCCTGATCTTCCCGTTCCATGGCTCCGTAGTCCAAGACTTCGTTCGATCGTGAGCGGGTTTCCTTGGGCTGCTCTGTGCAGCAGTGCTAACTGATTCGTTGGCACTAGACGGACGCCCAGCATCACTGTTCGTTTCATTACTGAAATCACGCTTGGCGACGATCACCTTAGTGTTTTGACGCATGAGATATCCTTTCTGTGTGCGCACGTACGGGTTAGTTGGATTCTTCTGGAAAGAGAAGCCTTCGCCGCATAAATGTTCGGCACCGCCGAAGCCATGAGAGTATGCATGAACTTGACCGGCACCCTGCGGAATGGAACTCGGCTGGTGGAAATAGGAATAGAGCTCTACCTTAGAAGATTCAATGACGCGTTCGAAATCTTTCTCGAGGCCGAGGCTGAGATCCTCGCCCAGTGCCTCCTCTGTAAAGTCAAGCTTCATGCTATCGAGAGTCTCGGAAGTCTTGCTCTTCAGTTCTTGACCGGCGTTGGCATTACCGTTGTCTGTGTTCTCAGGCTCTAGGCTCTTTGAGAACCGGCGAGGGCTCTTTTCGGGTACTGGAGGTGGAATTTCACTACTGACTTGACGACGAGCAGCAGCCATTGCAGCAAGTTCGGCAGGCGTATTGGACTGTCGGGTCTTGAGCTTGCCGCCTGGCGCTTTAACGGTTGCGACTGGCTCAGGTACGAATGGAGACTCGCGCTCATCCTCATCCTCGAAGATATGATGACGAACCACGGAATCTGGAGTGCCAGACTCATCAATCGCGCGTTGCATCTCAGGAGCTGTCAAGGGACGAGCTTGATTTTCTGGGGTGGCAGCACGCTTGAAGAATCTATGGTAGGATTGCGCGTTTCCGGAACGCGAATCCTTCTCTGGCGCCGCTGGTGGAGGAGGAGTGGATGATTGGTTCATGTACGATCCAAAGCCAACTTGAAAGTCAGTATCATCCAGCAGAGATGACATTTCAGGCAGACCTGTACCGCCATCCTTTTCAGCTTGGGGTGTGCTTGCGCGAATCCTGCTGACACCCTTTGGAGTTGGCGGACCTTCATCTTCAGTTGAACTGTTGGACAATTGCTGCGAGCCTGCTGTCGCCATGTCTGGTGAATAGTAGCTCTGCGCATCAAGGTCGTGACGGATGACGGAGCCGGCGCGAGCCAACTGTTGAAGATCATGATCATGATCCTCTGGTTCAGCGCTGTAGAGCTCTGGGATGGAGTAGACATCGAGTGGCTCATCATCTTCTTCGCGCTTAATTGGAATATCCGAAGGGATCTCGTCGAATCTGGAAGATGCCTCGGAACCCTCACGAGATGGGATGGGAACGTCAGGATCTAAATTGGCGACATCATATTCGCGATCGGGGGAGGTACCAAAGCCACGGCTCTTCACCTTCCGCAGGATTGACTCACGAGAAATTCGTGGGAATGGATTGTCATCGGTTGAATCCTGTTGATCATCTTGGAGATGAATACCGAGTCCGTGCTTCCTAAGTCTCGCAGCTTCTTTTGAGGCAGAATCCTGAGGTGCTTCGCTGGGTGTATCTGCAATACCCATGAGACGAAGTCGCTCTTCAAGTGACATCTTAGAGTTCTTCATCCCCAAAATGTCAGACTTTGAGATTTGAGCGCCTCGAGGTGGAGATGGCAGAAGGCGATGAGCGCTGTGTACCCGTTCTGCTGCAGCAGACAATCCAAGCGACTCACGATGGGAGGAGCCATTCGGCAACATTGGAAGCGGACGCTGACCATCTGAATCTTGAGAGGTGGTGCGACGAGAGCCCGAGTGCTGCTGAGTCTTGGATGGAGTAGGAAGAAGGCGATCCGGATCAAAAGGATCATCGAAAGTATCAGCAAGCTGAGTTTTGGCAGTCTCAGGGCTCATATGGCGCCAATCTTCAGGCAAGACAACCGGTGTCTTGTCAGTATCTTCCAGAGACGCATCGAAACTGTCCTCTCGATCTTGTTCGGCCTCATCGAGATCGATCTCCTCCTCGTCATCCTCGTCATCTTCATAGCTGCCCTCGCGAGAACCTGAGGTGACTGAGGATGGATCAGGAGTGGCCATCTCGTATTCATTAACCTCAGGAGGAGCTGTGTCGAACGTTACGCTCTTTGCGTGCCTACGGAGTGCACGTGGAGGCTCGATAGTAACCTCCTCGTCATCATCCCAAGCCGCAGAGTTTGGATCGAAACGCCGAGGGAAGGTGTTGTGATTCACATTGCTCGACATGGAAGACTTGGAAGGTGTAGGTTGGTCCTTGGATGGCACTGGCGACGGGGACTTCTCAGCTGGCACGTCGGAAGATGGTTGACTTGGGTTAAACAGTGGAATCTTGCTTTGGCTTTCTCCACGTTTGTGACCTCGGAAGCCAGTATTCTCTCGCTGACCTTCGATTCCGCGCCCACCATATGCGTTTCCTTGCACCTGAGTGGCGAGTGGTCGACCTGCAGCGAGCGGACGCTCGACAATGGGGACTGAGGTTGGATCGTACTCATTCTTGTGCTCTCGAGCGAAGATGGCACTGTTTTTGACTCGTGAAGCCTGCATCAGCTTTTCGAGTGATGTTCGACGCTTGACAGCAGAAGGAGACTGATCGCGCTCGTAAAGGTTCTCTGAGCTAAACGGTGGGTCTCGACCCTGCCAGAAAGCGCGTGGAGGGTTTCCATATGGTGGAGAGTCGAGTGGAGAGGAGTCTATCATCTTCTGCAAGGGATTAGCATGTGTTTACGCATTGGAATGTGGCGACACTTTACCTTTGTCTTTTGATTGAAGCTTGGAGAATTCCTTCTACGCTCCATCGGGCTAATTTCAGCCAACGCCCGCGGAGAGGCAACGCCATGAGCTTTCAACGGAGAAGATGTAGGAGTGGATTTGTTTATCCTCAGCGGCTGTGGCGAGTCAGTACTGTGCTTTCCATCAAACAAATCCTTTGATTTCTGGCAAACGCTTACTTGAACCGCTTCGGAAGGCATCTTGAAGTTGGATTTTGGGAAATAGCAGTTGGATTGACGTTGGAATGTGTGATGTTTATGGTGAAGGAATGCGCGCGGGCGACCTTGAGGAATTGGCGTGAAGGTCGCAGCGCGCCGTTGGCCAAATAAGCTTGCTGTTCTAGCGAATGCACAATCGGAGGCAAGAAGCCTTCGACGAGAAACAGTTGGTCTTGATCGGATGAAGGCTTCAAAGCAAAGGAGCAGAAAATGCCAGCTATACAAATGTTGTTATTATATGGAGGAGAAAATGGCGGGTCGGGATCGGCAAATGAAGTGTTTGGCGGGCTGCGTTGCCCGGCAACACCAGCATCGTGACTTAATAGTGCGTACAAACCGCCTCGGCACCCAATCAGAAGACGTACTGGTAGCCGGAGAATAATTTGATACAAAGTGAAGTTGGAGGGCGATACGAAGCCTCACTGGAACCAACAGAGTGCGTGGTCAGATTTTGTTACAGGATATGACGGCGAGTTTCTATTGATTAGAATTCTACGGATGTAGATGAGATCGTGTTTTCTGTGTGCAAATTCACTTGGACAGTTTCCACACAGTCAACAAACAATGAGCACGTTGGGATTCAACAGCATCTTCAGGATTTCGGCTGTCTGCAGGGAGCGAGATTCCTGACACTCAATAAACTTGATTATCAGCATCTCCATAAATACAACTCCGTAGTCAGCTCCACTATTCAGCCAACGAACGGCCCAAGACCCACCACTGGAGCAACAAACAAACCAAGCAATCCGAGCCAGCCCATTGCTTTGCAGCAACATTTCCAACGGAGCTTACCATAGCAGTCGCTCTCGTAGTCATGCTAATTAACAGCTACGCTACTAACAACGGACTGAGATGAAACGATTGTACAGTATTCGGGGTCTCGAAAGTCAACGTATCGTACACATCTGCGTTGTGTTTGTTTCCCAAAAGCCGCCTCCACGTCCGTACACACACTATCTCACCTGCGCTCTCGTCTGTTCGCTCCCCTTCATCCTTCGGACCATCTTCATCTCGCGGAACGTCGAACTTGTGTCAGATTATGTGCAACGGTTGCTTTCCTTCCGTCCTTCAAACTGAAGTAGGCTACGGCTCCTGTGTACTACCATCACGCATATTTATGGAGAACTCAGTGAACTACACTTCAAATGAAGATACCATTAAACGCTGAAAGTTCGCTTCGCATTGCCGACCTTCGATGCGTGTATCTGTCACGTGGTCCATCATTGCGTCGAAAGAAGCAAGCACGAAGATGTCGGATACGCCGTTGTGCAGTATATCACGCCAATAGGGCACTTGATTGGCACGATAAATCACAATGATAAAGGTCGAACCGTCCCGGCCGTCAGGGTGTCGTACCGTCCCATCCTTTCACCCAACTCTCCCACCCACCGACGCCAACCTGATTCCAACTAGTACTAATTTGGCAGCTAGTCTGACACCATCCCCCCTTCGGCGCACGATTGAAAGTGCTAAGCCTCAGCCTTGCGAAGATTCTGCAATAACATAAAGGACTAAGCCACCGAGTTCTTTGCTCCGGCAGGAAATTTTCAGCGTGAGTCGATCTGCGCAATATGATGAGGACTCACGCAATTTGTTTTCTGTTAACCCTGCTGTTGCTGGCGCGGCGTGCAGCTGCCGTGAACCTTTCCAATTGCACAGTCGCTGCCATCGCTGAAGGCACATTTGATCAAAGCTACCACATACTTTGCAAACCAGCAAAATGAAACGATGTTGCCATCTTCTACATAGGCAATTATATTGCCCATGCCGTGACTATTAGAAATCCTCCCGGCCGAGGCACGTTTGGGGCAATCGTGACGATCTTCTTGGCGCTGCTCTTTCCAGCCTCTCGGCTGGCTGAAGGCGTTCGCGCGATAACCAGCCGGGCAGTATTTGCAAAAACTCCTCTCCAGAGCGCTGCGAGAGCCGGAGCCCTGTTTCGGGTGGTTAAGACTAGGAAGGATGGCGATATATCACGACGAACTTCAGCACCCAAACGGAGAGGGAATGGGGACTCTTATACCAATCAACCTACCTCAGATACGCGCAACATTGATACATGTGACGTGGAACTGCAAGGCATCGATACGGCTGAGCAGCCGGGTGATATCGAGGCCCAACACCGCCGAGAAACTGCCGTATAGCCCTTACGAAGGCCTCCGAAGGCCGATGATTCCTTTCCAATGAAAATAAACGGTCGTGTATCTTTACCTTCGGGATGGGGGCTGAAGGTAGTGCCATGGAGGGCAACGTTTGAAGATGATGATGAAATGTCTCAAGCTGAGAAAGCAGGAGCTGTACAGATCTCGCAGGACTACAGCATCACCAAATGCGCAATTGCACTCGGCCAGACTCTTTATGCCATCTCAACGCTTTACAATACACGCGACAGCCAGATACAGACGTTCGGATATGCGGCTTTTGGTTTTACAGTCATTCCGTACGCTTTCATGTCCATTTTAAACCTTATAGGAAACCTCATGTGCCCAGAGTATCCTTGCATGTATGTTGTTGAAAGCGATGATCTCAGGAGACTTCGGGAGATTATCGCTTCAGAAGGCAAGGAATCGATGTTTTATGTTGAAGGAACGGTAGGGAAATTTCGGGTCATTTTTGGCCATGAGCTAGATTACCCCGGAATGGTATATACATTCGCTTTATCGGCGCTCCTTGGCATACACATTGGTTTAATTGGGGGATTGACAAACTTCCAAAAAGAGGACAGTACATATTCACAGCGTATATGGGCTCTCACCTGGTTGGGGCTTGGAGCTGTTGTTGGTCTCTTTTTGGGCGTCTGGGCTGTTGGGCGCCGACCTCGATGATCGAGAAGGCAATATTGGAGTCGCAGCACTTTGTGGAATCGTTAGCAGTGCGCTCGCTGTTGGAGGATTTGTAGTCGTTGGGCAAATGATCCTGGAGTTTGGAACCTGTGAGCTGATATGGAAAAACTAATGAAGTTCAAGACTTGACACGAACGCTTCAATTGGAATTGAGAAGGCTCACACAAGTCTGTATAGCAATTTTTGAACCATGTCGTTTACATTTTTAATCGCACTTGACTCCTCGCAGTTGACAGGTTCTGTTTACGCTCCCATCTAATGGTGGCCTTGCTGCAACGGCTCGCCGGGATCCTCAGTTACAATAGTACTAGTTAGTAGCCAAAACTCTCGGATTTTCTACTTATATAAGAGAGGAGGGCAATACCTATACTCGGTAAAGTGGCAAAATACAACTGTCTCGTGAGAAACGCGACTGGGACTAATATGTAGGATATAACTATAATTCTGACACTTGCTACCTTGAGGTTGGAGCTTTGGCGGATACTGGATGTTATGACCTGTATTGATCTAGGTTTGTGTGTGGTGTTGACTACCTAATTCGGATGCGGCTCCGGAGTACTATATACATAGCCTAAGGCGTTAAGACCTATCGGTCCTAAATTCTGGAAGATGATACAGCGAACTGGGCCCACGATATCGCGATACCCTACGTGCTGGAAGATCACGAGCATTACTAGGCTCACGATGTGACGAACGTTTGCGTGCTGGAGGATCACGGGCACTAGTAGGCCCATAATATGGTCGCGCTAAGCGGTTCAGTGGAAGATCCCGCGCGTCGGTAGGTCCTCCATCATCGGGAAATTCGTCCTCGGGATATCGCCATTTATAGAAGATGCGGACCACAGCAGCAGCGCCGATAATCAACGGGATCATCTGTCCGGCTGAGCTGATGCTATCGACGTCGGTGATGTGGTTCCAATTGATTGTTAATTCCGTGGCTATGTTGATGACGACGGCTACCACCAGCCTCTGAAGTACTTGGATGTTTCTTAAGAGTACATAACGCGGACCCGCCCTAACTCGTATAATTTAGTAATATCCCAAGTAGAAGCAATATCCCAAGTAGAGGCAATAAGGACGAACCAGCGACCAGAGGACTCGTTCCGGGAGCCTTCTATATCTCCCCCTTCATCGCTCCTTGGCCATAAGCGGAGAACAAGGAGGATGTAAATGGCAGAGAGCAATAGAGCGGCGAACACAAGATTGAAGTTGCGAAAGTTTTCGTTGTTAAGCTTGACTTTTGTAAAGACGAAGCCGTACTCTTGACAAATGAAATTATCGAGCTCGGGGACGCGGGCGCTCCAGAACCAGATCATAAATGACATGACAGCTAGGAGTAGCAATGAATTCAATAGGTTGTACAGCTGTGTCGGACGCAGCCCGTGAGAGAACCTAGTTGGATCGTAATCCGAATTGAAGCCCGTTAAGACTCGCCAGACCAATACTGGCAAAAAATACAAGGTAGAGCCGAAGTACAGTAATAGTATAATGTATATCTCAACGACCTGAAGAACGTCCTTTTTAATTACAAGCGCGACAAAGCTTGCAAATATGAACAGCGTATTCGCTAGGCGTATATTTGGTACTTCGAACGGTGCAAACCAGTTCGCAAGTATCCCACCGTACCACTGGAGGTAAAAGCCAAGGCGGATGCCCAGGCCATACATGTCGGTATTGCCATCAAAGCTGCAAGAAGCCATGCCTGTTACTGAGCGGAAGGCAGATAACTAATAAAAAGAGGGGAAGGGTGTGTGTAATGTTAGGAACATAAACCTAGAGGAACTATTAACGCGATTAATTGGAAGCCAGAGGCGTTTTCAGAGTGTTGCAATGTTATGAAGTTGGAAGACATGAGGCGGAATGGTGCAAAGGATAACCCCCCGAACACGTGACGGATCGCCATAATCATTGATACTCTCGCTATTGATGGACTTAGGTATACAACACAAGCATAGAACGAAACAAGACACATGCAATAAATGCAACATCAGAGGCGCTGAAAGTTCGTCTCACTTTGCGAACCTCCAATGCGTGGATCCGCCATATGGTCCTCATTCTGGTCCACCTTGCGTCGACCTGCGTAAGAAGCAAGTAGGAAGATGTCGGGTGCGCCGTCCCGCATCTGTTGCTCCAGCTCGTTAGGCGATATGTGGTAGATGGAGGGCGTTGATGATCCTTCTGCCCAAAGGCCGGTCTCTGCTTGTCCTGTGTGCAAGCCGCTGTCTGCTCGGAAGGTGAAATCGCTCTGAGGCAGAGCGTAGTCGTTCTTGGGTAAAGCGGTCGTGTGATGGTCGAGTATAGAGGCAGAGGTATACGGAGTCTGCGGTGGGCGAACAGCAAGATCGCTCGGATAGCCGCTTGAAGACAGGCTCGAGGATGAAGGCGCTGCTAGTGCATCGAAAAATCCTTGCCCTCGAAAGCGCTTTGTCTCAGAATAACCATGACTATTGTGGCTGTGAGTATCATGACTATAGTCGGTGCCGTAGTCGGCTGTGACATCATGCTTTGTAGTGGGTGGTGATTCCTCTTGACTGTATCCTTGTTGCGAGTAGCTGTACGATCGCTTGTTGGAGTTGAAACCTCTGGGCTCCTTTCTAAGTCGTAGACGAACACCTTGCTCTGAAAAGGCACGAGAGAGCACTGTAGACTCTTCGAGGCCTCTGAAATCTTTCTGTAGGACGACGCTGAAGGGTTCCGACGAGACCTGACCGAGAAAAACAACCTCCGCCGTATCTTTGCGGACGTCAAAAAGGCTGAATCGAAGCCTGTGCCTGCCTTGCACTCGGATAGAAACGTCGCCAAAGACAAAGAAGGCACCCTCGCGCTCATTAGGACCACCGTCTTTCAGTCTGTGCAAAGAGGAGACGAGACATCCTGCCACCGCAGGTTCTTTCTTCCCAGAGGCTCCGCTTTCGTTGCCGACGACTTGGTTCTGATCATCTTCATCCCATAAAGTGCACGACATGAAGAGGTAAGGACTCTGCATGAAGTGCTGGGCCGGATCCACATCTTGGTTCACAAACATTTGGACGATCGGTGGAGGGTCGACGGGCTTTCTCGTCTTTTCCTTGCCTGGTGCCGTAACTAGCGCTTCCCTCGGCTGTTGTCGGATTTGGAGCTGAACATCCTGAGGCTCGATGTGCTTGTACTGTGGTGGATTTGGTGGTGTTGGAAGCGTCAACGCACCTATTGGAGTTGACGGGTACGACGCCATTGTCGGTTGCAGCGTTGGAGGATACATGGGAGGAAGCGCGGGATAGAGAGGGTACGGAGGATACAGACGGTGTCCATCGCCATGCGGTGCCTCCATGACGCAAGTTTCGCCGAAGCGAAGGTGGAATTTTGAGTGGGCTCTCTTTGGATTTGGAGAGATTCTGGTGTGGCGCAACGTCCCGCCCGAGTGCCTTTGTAGAGGCTTTGTTTTGGAGGAGGAATAATCTACGGAAAAGAAACAACCTTCCGCGGGAATGGCCAGAGAGAGGAAATACTGGTGGTCTTATCCGCGGGACGGTGGGTGTGACTTTACGACTCGGAGCCAGACGAACTTAGTCGGGGTGGTATGTGAGGGCGACAGTCATCAGGTTTGATTTGGATGGTGGTTTAGTGGTAGATAACGTTGGATTCCACGAAAAAAGGTGGCCACAGAGGAATCAGAAGCCTGAATACCATTCGGAGGGCGGTTCCAATGGTTGAATTGAGCGCATCAAAGGATGTTGAGCTGGTTGACCCGCCCACAAATGGTTCCCGTGACCGTATTGATTGGTTAATTTGATTGGGGGTCGAAAATACGATCAGTGGAACCAGCGCTGAAGAATAGGTCTGCTACGCAGTAGACAAAGAGTCAAACAAAGAGTTGGTGATGCGAAGACGATCCGAGTTGAAGGTGGGATGAACGGCAAAGCAGACTTGTATGTAGGGGGGTATTGGACGAGAGACTGTTGCCGGGTGGGACGACCTTTCTCGATTCGGTCCTTCAGATCCGCGAATATGAGCCCGAATACGGCGAGTGCTGGAGTCTTTGTGCGGTTAGCCACGGCCGAGAAAGGAAGCTGCGGGCGAGTGTTCTGTTATTCGGTCGCAAGATCTTGGGGATGCTCGTAGGTTGTAGCCGCTCTCCAGCTGCAGATCTGCCAATTCTGAGAGCAGCATGGCACGAGCACCAAGCCAGCGGTACTCCTTTGAGGTGGTCTGTTATTAATCTTGGCCTCTTGTGGGCCTAGGGGGCTCGAGATCGGTTCCTTTACTGTTTGCCTCAAAATCTAATCGGACTTAAACCCCGCTTCGACGCTGGGGGCAGAGGGAGATGGGCTAGATTGGGGACGAGTAGAGCCGTCTTGCAATCACAACCGGGTAAACGCTCTTCAAGGTGAATTAGAACTTTCGTTAGTGCCCTGTAACTACCTCCGATGATGGTCTCGTCGACGATTCTCGACTGAGAGATATCTGCTGCACGGAGTGCTGATTGGCAGTCGAAGTTATCCTTTCAGCCTCACCCCTCTCCTAGGATCCTTTTTTTGCCGTAAGCAAGATGCTGCGTCTGCTGATGATGCGCATTAATCTCTGCGCGGCGTACGGCCGGTGCAGAGCTAGACCTGTCCGCTACCAAAAGTTAAACTGGAGTGGTTGCTTCCGTCCACTCAAGTTTTCCGAGCTTTTTACATTTTCACATTCCTCTACCATCTCTGAGCAGAATGTTATATGGACTGATATCAAGTCGTCTATCTACTGATTTGTCATTAGTGATGATGGCGATCGACAAAGCATACTCTGTACCGGAGAGCGTTATCGGGATGAAAACATGAGCAAGGTTAAAAACCCTCCGAATTATTCCCTCGAGACGAAGAGAAAGGAAATCTGAAGGAAAAAATAAGCCTCCTTTTCCGTTGTTTTCTTTCGAGAAATGCAAATAGCCGCCTTCAAGGCTCTTTAGACCAACCTAGGCCCCTGAACCGCATACACATCAAACACCAACCGGAGACCGGTCTTGGAAGGTGAACGGGGTTCCCATGCTCCCGATTTGCGAGATGCCGTTTGGCAAGGCAGAGCTTTCCGTAGCATGACCCCAGTTCTCTTAATGTTTCGATAAAGTCCAAGGACTACGAAGATTTTTTGAAAGAACAGGTTGTCGGCATTCACACGATCTGCGACCAGCATCAGCCAACCACTAAGAGGACAGTGCTTCCATATAGCAACAAACCATCACATCTTTGATTCTCTCTTGACATTTCAACATTACTAACATGGCTCAATAAGCTGATGTTCAAATTTTCGTTCCAAAGACAGCGTCTGTTCTGGAAAATGGCGGCAGGTTGTCGTTGTTTTGCTTCACCCAAGGTTCACACGTGCGATCCTGTTTGCGTCGGCGATTCAATCAGCAAGAAACATTTTGAAATACCTCGTTGGGTCAATCAAATTTCACCGTTTATGGTTGCACAGCGACCCAACCCTACCCAGCCAGACGATAATCTGTGTCTCATCTAACAAATCTCGGATAACATGTGTTGGGTGACTTCACGTTACACTGTGCGAAAAGCTGTTGAATTAACGCAGAAGATATACCAAAACTACAGCGGACGATGACGAAGAGAATCTTCACAAGGCTGGACATTATCTGAGGTGGCCTAGTAATGCTACATTCGCAGGCAATTAATACAGGGTCAAAGCCAACCAGTACCTCTTCCCGGGCTATATGGTATCTCTGAGAAAGTAACAGCGCGGAAAACCATGCAACCTCCCATTCCTGCTACGACATCCGAGTCAGAAAACGCCCGTGCCTAAAGTATTTGCTCCCTCGTACTACTCAAACACGCTCTTGAGAGCGGAACATACTTTTCGAAACGCCGGATCCTTCCAATAGTGAGTCCAATTACGCTTTCCCAGCCTCGTCTTTTATTCATCCTCACCCTCCGCATCCTCGTCCCCGCTATCCTCCTCCTTCGGCGCGTCGTCAGCCTCCTCAACCTTCGCCTCGACCTCGGCGTCGGCCAAATGATCGTCCTCGTTCGCATCAGCGTCACCGTTGACGGCGTCCGAGTCGTCCGCAAGCATGCTTCGGGTTCGGCGGCCGTTCACGATGCTCCCTAAGGCGAGCGGGCTTCCCGGGCCGCCGATCAGACCGTTGGCTGCGTAGTTGGAGCTGTGCCGCTTGATCGGCGTCATGTTCATCCTATTGCGGGTGCGCGAACCGAATGGGCGACCCGGCCGCCGGCGAGTAGTCATGCCCGGGATTGGAGGAAATACTTCGAAGCGAGATGCTGGTATCGAGCTTGCCCCTCCAGACGGAATATTGCTGCTTATGCCGTTCGGGAGAGGCGTAGCTGGTTGAGAATTAGCAGCTGGAGAAGGTGAGGGCGGTGCTACATCGGTGTCGAAAGGCGTCTCGCCATTTGCCAGTGATGCCTCCTTTGTGTCGGTATTGTCATCGGCTGCGTCTTGCATTTCGTCGTCCTCATCTTCCTCTTGCTCTCGTTGAGCGACGGTGTGGAGAGCAGGCGTGTCTTCGTAGTGACGTTCGAGGCCGCGATTCATCACATATGGAACCCATATCAGCGCGTCAGGGTTGATCTTTGGATAGTTTTTCTTCTCGTGCTTGTCGATATACTCCTTGAAATAGTTGTAGTCTAGCCGCATCGCGTATGCTTTTGTGATTGGGTCACGGACAAGTGCACGAAGACCTTCCAGTGCTGACACGATATCGTCAGCCGTCATGCCAGTTCTTTCCGAAAGGTCTGGAATCCGGAGAGGAGTCTTTTGGTTAACCAATTGATAGCACATCATCAATCGCCAGTAGCCACGATAAGAGACCAACCCCATATCTGAGAGTGGTTTTTCAGGTGAACCAGTCTTCTTTTCAACTCGAGTGAGTAGATATGAGAAATCGATGAGCATGTGTCCGAACCCTCGACGTTGGTAGATCGGTAGGACAAGAATGCACGAGACGTTGTTGAGACTGCTAGGTCTCTTTTCCTTTGAAAAGTAGCCAACGAAGTGGCAGCCGAATTCGTCGTTCTCGGTCATGACATAGAACAAGAATGGTTCCACATCATAGTATAAGGTTTTCGAGCCAAGGAAGAGCTTTGCCAAAAGGCAGAGATTCTGACAGTAAACGGGATTTTTCCGACCATCAACTTCGAAGAAGGAGTATTTGCCATCGCGGTAGATTTCGTCACCCGGAGGATGTTTTGATGGGCACTTGAGCTTGTGTCGCCAAGCTACGTAGTCCGAGTTCATGTACTTCAAACAGAACTCGCATATATAAAGCACCTTGTTTCTGCTGTACTCTTCGGGATAGGGTGCGGCATGCCAGGTGTCGATCTCATATCCACCAAAACTAATGCATTTGATCTTGCTTGGAGGGCCAGCTTGCTTTTGAGATGGCTTTGTTGGTTCGGGCATGGTATTGGAAGCAGCCACCTTCTTCTTCCAATCGTCCTCTGCTTTAAGCCTTGCGTCTTCGAAGCGTTTTCTGTCCGCCAGCTGCGGGAAGGTCTTGGATGTGTCGGCCTCCGCTTCAGATAAAATGCCACCGTATGGCTTGGCCCGAGGGTCGTCCTCGCGCTCAGGAATATTGAAGAATACGGCGTTGTGTGTGGACGGGATGGAAGGATAATGGTCAGGTTCAGGCTCCTGTAACGGCGGTGGTTGGATTTTCTTTTTCGTTCTTTCTCTTGCTCGATTTTTACGTGGCCGTGAGCTGAGAATCTTCTGTACCTTGTCTCTCTGTAAGTTGAACGAAACGATCAAGCTGATACCCTCTGAGCTGACGATGTGTACCAGGCCTTTATCGGATTTGCGATTTCTCCGCAGCCGTGATCGAGTGGTAGAGTCGTCGACAGCCCCATTCAAATGGTCATCCTCGTTCAAATTGCCATCGTCGGAATGTGTTTCGCCAGACGTATCTGAGGACGAGGATCTCGATGAGTCTTGGTCTGCTCCCGCTGACGCAGATGTAACGTCAGAGGTCCGACGTCGCTTTCTCACTGGGCGTTGTGCATGTTCAACTTCATCGCTCCCTTTCCGCTTGCGCAAAGACCGGGAGCCGTCCATAGGATCGTCTTCGAGTATCAGAGTGTTGAAAACTGAATGCGAATCAGGCTTGAGACCGCTGCGATGCGATGGGAGCAGTTCTCTCGCGACTTTCGGGACAGATGAGCGCCGGCGTGCTGTCGTGGTCGGTGAATCTTTGTGTTGCTCCGCTTCTAAGCCATGCTCCACGCATGCTTTGCATCGCCAATGCTCCGCGTCTAAACGCACATGTTAGCATACGGATTTGTTGCAACTGGGCATTTGTATCTGAAAATATATATGTTGTCTGGTGCCCATCGATTGGCAGAACCTTCGTTGGATCCAGACACCATGTCATTGAAATCAGATGCGAAATAGGAAAATCGAAAAGAATTCCGGGAATCAAGGAAAAAAGGTGCTAGTCAGGTAAAACTTACCATCTTCAAAGCCTAGGACGCCAGCATCTCGTGCACATTGCCGATGAGCTGCAGGACAACTCGTTAGCCCAGAAACCTTAAACAAGGGAGCTAAGCCCTGCCACGCGCAAACATCCAAGACAAGGGAGTATGAAAGCTTACCATTATCCCCACAAACCGCACACGCGAGATACTCTTCGAATTCTACGCCTGGGTCATGCTCTTCATCTTCTCCGCAAAATCTGTACATCTCAAAGTCAGCAATTGTACATCTTCAGCTCAACGATACACAGGCTGCACTTACATGCACCTATTCGGATCAACAGCTTCAGTTTCTACCTCTTCGGTAGTGTTGTCGCTTTCGTCTTCCCATTTATTTTCAGCATCCGATTCTGAGCTTTCCTCGGAATCGTCATCGTCATCATCATCCTCACTCTCACTTTTCGCGCTTGACGAGCTTTCTACTGCCACCTCGTCATCATCTTCGTCTTCCTCGTCCTCGTCGTCCTCGTCGATTTTATCTCTATCGCGTATCTGGATAGCTGTTTGCGCAGGCACAGGCAGGATGTCGTCGTCATCATCCTCGCCCTCGGCGTCGACGTCACTCCCTGGGCCGTCATCAGACGGGACATCGTCCTCGCCTGATTTGCCCTCGACATCTTCAGCAAGCTCGTCTTGATCTAGGTGCATCTCGACGCTTGGTTGTACATCGTGCGCAAGATGTCCGATGTTATGGTTGGGCTCCAGGGCCCGCGCGTATGAGACGACAGTCGCCAGCGTGGAGGTGAGGAAATCCAGCGTCGTAAGTGTTTTAATAGTACCCTAACTCAGCCTGAACACCTTTTTGAAAGTTTATCTAAGCATCATTCCCCGTTGAGGGGTGATGGTTTTCGGTTGCGCAGAGGGAGGGATAGACGGATGGAGGCAGGTCGAAAGAGGAGCTCAACGCGACATGCAAAACTCCCGGTGATGATATGAAGTAGGAGAAAGCGCCTGGAGAAGCTGCAGAGAAGAATTCGAATAGTTCCTATATCTCAGTAAGTGACAAGTTCGCAAATACGGCCCGTCGGCGCTCAAACGCGTCTAATATGGAACTGTGGGCGTGCTGCAAGTCAATCAAAGGCTTCGCGCATACCTAGGGCATCTCAAAAGCACTTCCGCATCGTGATTTGCCTTGTAGAGGCGATACCAAAGGCGTTCGTTGCCCTGCGACTCACGTTATGAAGTTGCCGTTCGAATGGGTTCCCCGTACACGTGATGTTTTGATGCCTTAGGGCCTTGCGTCCTGTGGTGTGGTGACGAAGCTCTGGCCGAAGATGGAGAGACAGCAGCTGACCGCTAAAATCGCATCTTCCGAGCCTCAATACTTCCTCGATATCCTAATCACGGCTCACAATCCCTCAATTCACAATGCCGGTGCCGTTTGAGGCTCTGATGCCGTATGGCATCATCATCGCTGTCAGTAACGTTCAATAGCAACCCATCGCCGCACTCGCCTAACCAAGCTCGCAGATGTTCGGGGTGACTGGAGCAGGATTGAGCATTATCAGACACTACCAGAATGGCGGAAAGCCCGCAAGATGGGGCTTGGATCGGTGGGACAGACAGAGTACGTGGATTGGAGACGTCTGCTCCGGTCGACTTGAATGCTAACAGCTATAGTGATGGAACGCGATAGGAGGTTAACAGGATGGCTACGAGGACAAACAGACAAGCCTGAAGCACCAGAGGGCTTCGAATTGAACAATCCGTGGAAGGTTCGTGGTTTTCTCCAATACAGGTCTCTTGCGGTCGTCGATTCGTGAACACAGCTGACTTTTTCCATCAGGTGGAGAAACGAATCGCATAGACTTCTAGATGCCACAATGCAATTCATTCATACATTCACAGTATTTGCGTATGGGTGCCTTTGATAGCATCCTGCTCCGCTACCGACAACTCGATATCGAAATGCTCTTTGAGCGCCTTTACCCGATCTTCTTCCGACTTGAATTCGAGAATTTGCTCCGATTCCTTGCCTACTCTCCTCTTAAGGGCTGTTTGCAGCAACAAGGCCCCCACAATCTTGTCGTTGTCGCCTCCGGTGATCATCTTATTGCATACAACCATCCGAGTGAAGAGAGCTTTTGGGTGAGAGCTGGTATACCAGTTCATGACCTGGAAATCATTCGGGCGGAACTCAGTATCAGTAAAGCAGTATTGATCTTCGAACTCCTTGTCTGAGCCGATGCGATGTTGATAAACCCATAGCTTCTGGAATTGATTTTCGCTTCCGGCAATGCTCTTCCATACTAACCTCGCTGATGCAGGGTCAACGTTCTCAAAGCCAGTCGTGTCATGGATGAGCTTAACAGGCTGTACTGGGCAAGAGTTTGAACCGAAACCGACGTCAACGAGGTATCTACTATCACCAATAGTCACAATGTTGATCATATGATCCCTATCTATGGTATCAGCGGGTATTTGGGTGTTGTCATGACAAGCCTTTACCATCCAGCCCAGTCATTGCCATCGTATACTCTTGCCCCTGAAGAATGTATGTCGTAGCCAAGTGATCTCAGCAATGCAGCGAAGATGGCATTGAGTTCCATACAATAGCCACCCCTGCCATTGCTTTTGATGATTTTGTCGAATACGGTCTCCGGGTGAATCGATATATGACGACTTGGGGAGTAATGAAGCGAGAGACTTTCAAAGGGAATAGTGGTCAAGTGCTGCCGTTGCAAAAAAGAGAGATAGCTCAGCGCAGCCTTGGGACTAATATCGGAGACCGAATACAATTGCGAAGGTTCCGGTAATTTGAGACGAGTGTAGTACTGCTCAATCTGCTCCTTTGTGTATGTAGGATGACCCGTCCGAGAGGCCATTGTTACAGTGCTCGACAGATGTATACGACGAGTGCCTGGCTGTGCAGCAAGATGGTCAAGTCACCATGCCAATGTTCAGAACGACGTGGAACGGTAGTATGGCGCTATTGATGCAAGCATGCAGCTTCGGCGAGAACCCTGTCCCGCTCACGAAGGTTGGATGCAACTCCGTATATACTGGGGGTTGCATACAGGAACCAGAAGCCCAACCACTGGCCTAGCAGCAGGACAGAGAGGCAGTGAACGGCAAGACCAGGCACCATGCGGGATTATCAATGACATATATGTGTCGCACGATGGATTGCATGCGTGAAGAAGCAGTGAAGTCGGTGAGATACGGACTCCCCCAAGACCGCTGTCAGCCACATGCAAGCTGGTTGGTGGCTTCGGCGTCTTTCACCCAGCGACCCCTTGTTCCCATTAACCTCCATCGAAAAGTCCACCTTCAACGTCCGACCGCTCTTTTCTTGGCACTGCCTGTTATATCCTCACCTCAAGTCGCCATGATGACCCTACGACAGCGCCCGCGATAGGCGTTGCGAATGGCACTGTGTTGCGCCTTTGTCGCTACTCCCTTTCCCTAAGCGCTTCCCCGCCTCACACACGCTCACTGCGCGACCTCGTTCACCCTTCTCGGCGCCTCGCGCGTCAGTAGACGTACACTCACCGCGCCATCATGCAAAACACCTACGGCAACATGCCCATGAGAGGCAGTCCGACCACCATGAACTATTCAACCACTTCACTCCCCTTTCGCGAGCCCAGCGGCGAGCCACCGAGCCCACGATTCGACGCTACCATGCAGTTCCCATCCTCTGAAATCCTACTTGGCAACTACAGACCAGGTCCCAATGGCCCTGCAAACATCACTCCTCCCTCCTCAACTCGAACCAGAGCCTCTCAATACCTCAATACAAGCGACCCGATTGCGATGCACCTCTTGGTTGAGACGGCGCTTGGAGACAGCCAGGCTTTCGAGGTGCTCTCATTCGAAGAGTTGGAGGAGTTGAAGCGTGAAGAGCAACTTCTCAACATCCGAATCGAGACAGTCCGTCGAAAGCTGGCACTTGAAACGAAGATTCGTGATGCTGCCAAGTCGATGAATCGGTTGTTCTCAAACCCCACCACTCCTAAGATGAGCCGCCGCATTTCCGGAGGCAGCTCGAAGAGAGACACGCTGGACCGAGCAGAGATGGAACTTGCTTCGAGCACGCAGAAGTGTGACGAATTGAGTCGCGAGCTGTATCATTTAGAACAGCGTTCCAAACAGGCCAGAGAGAAACTTCTCAAACATACCGCTGGCGTTTTGCAAATGACTTATCGCCAACCAAAGAGGAGGCGATACGACATGATATTTGGATCAAATGGAAGGCCAGACAGCCCTGCGAGTCTTGATGGCTGGCAGGGGTTCGACGGTGATCCAAACAGTCGAGAAGTATCGCGGACGCCGGACAATCTCGATGGCATGTTAGATGATCTGAAGTTCGACCGCCCGCGAGGACGCGCATCATTGAATACGTTGAAGAATGCTGCCAAGCAGAGAGACTTGCTGGTTGCAGTCGGCCGTCGGTTGGAGGAACTCAACGGTCGCGTCCGTGAGCTTATCGCAGAAGCCAATCCCGAGAAATTGGTAACGTACGATCCAGTGCCGTCAATGGCTGGTGGCGGCGGAGATCTCGACGTCTCTGTTGCCCAACAACTTGACTATCTCAACGACAGCCTCGTCGCGCTCCGAGCTGAATCGCGTGGCTCTGGCTCGACTGGCATGGCAGTGCAACAACGAAACGCAGAACTCCAAGCAGAATTGGAGAGAAACACCAGGGAGTCTATGGCCACTCAGTCACTACATCAAGATCTGACATTCAAGCTCAAGGAAATCAATTCTCAGTTATCCGATCTCTTGAGCGACAACTCACCAAACTTAGCCGCGATCCAAATGCCGCCGATGGGAGACGGCCCAGCAAAACAACTAGAGTACACGCAGGCCACCGTCAACAATCTCACTACACTTTTCGATTCGCTCGTGGAAAGCGTCGAAACATACCGCAACACATCTGTCATGAACGGAGACCGAGCAGCACAATATGATACCGTCATCCAAGGTCTTTGGGACATCATTCTGGCTGGCGAAGAAGAAGCTCGTCGACGCAAGCGTGCAGAGCGCGATCAGCAAACTCAGAGCCGCACTGCAGGAAGCCAAGCCAACGAAGAGGATGAACTATCTGCCGACGAGGACGACGGAACCAACAACGAGTTTTCCCTCCCCTCATTTTCCACGAAGGTGCAATGGCTCGTGAGCAAAGCCACAACGCTGAAAGAGAAGCAGATTGACCTCCAGCGGCGCGTGCAGCAGCAGCGCGAGCAGCTCAGCCGCGCCGTGAGCCCGTCGCAAGACCCCAGCGTGGTCAAGATGCGCGGCGACTACGAGCGCCTGAACGGGCTGTACGCGGCCGCCAAGGACGACACGCAGAAGCGCGACGCGCTGCTCAAGCGCCAGGACGACGAAATCAAGTCGCTGCAGGCCATCGAGGCCAAAGCGCAGAGCCTCGTCTCCGAGCTCGAGGCCGTCGCGCAGCAGAAGGAAGACGCGGAGCGCTCGATGGGCGAGAAGGACGCCGCGCTGGCGAAGTCGCAAGCAGAACTCCAAGAGCTGGAAGGCGAGGTGGTGCGGCTGACGACGGAGCTGGCGGTGGCGCGGGCGGAAGTCGACGCGGCGTACGGCAGCCGGTCGCAGCGGCAGGCCGACTGGGCCGCCGCCGCCAACACCGAGGACAAGCGGCGGATCGCGGAGCTGGAGGCGCGGGTGGCGGACGGCGCGACGGCGGCCGGCCGCGAGGAGGCGCTCAAGGCGGAGCTGGCGGCCACGCTCGCCGAGTTCGAGGACCTCACGCGGGCGGCGGTCGAGGCGGAGCGCGAGCGCGAGGGCCTCGAGCGCGGCGTCGACCGCCTGCGCGACCGCGTCGAGGCCCTGGAGGGCCAGCTTGCCGACGAGCGCGTCAAGTGGATGGGCATCAAGAGCCCCGGCGTGGCCGGCGCGGAAGTCGCCGTGCCGCAGCAGGGTATGGGCACCGCCGTGCTGAAGAACGAGTTTAAGAAGATGATGCGAGACACGCGCGCTGAGCATCTGAAGGCATTGAAAGTGAGTATACGCTTGCACGTCGCGTGGATCTGCTTGGGCCCGTTGCTAACGTGAATGATAGGCTGAGCAGGAGGAGCGCAGGAAGGCCGAGTCGCAGCTTCGTGCTTTGAGGAAAGAAGTTGGCATGGCAGCCGGGAAAACTGGATTGAATAAGAGTATGACGAGCTGATGGTGACGAGAGAGAATCGCGCCACTTATTGCAATCTGCTGTTCCGTATATTTCTAATGAAGCGAGAGCTGGGAGCTGATGGCGTTTGACCTTTGTAAATACGGGTTGGGTTTGGACGTGTTCCACAGCCTGGAGTTCAGGAACGAGAAGGCACCTGAGCAGCCATAATGGGAGCGCATGATTTCGTTTCATCTTTTGGTTTGCTTGGGAACAAAATGGTAGCTATAAGTTATTGGTATGCGAACCACCGTAGACATGGCACGCTACGTACACCGCAATTCAGCCATCGCGCTCCAACACTGGTTGGATACTACGGCATTTATCTCTTGCCTTTCTTCTTCTTCTTGCTCGCACCACCTCCAGCGGATCCTCCTAAAGGAGCACCAGCACCACTTCCCGGCCTCGCTATGGTCTCGTCCTCCACAACACCGCCTTGTGTTAACCCCTCTGCCTTCTTCTTCCCCTTCTTGCCCTTCGGTCTCCAATAGCTACGATCTCTCATCGGCAACCACCGCTCCGGATCCATCTTCTTACCCTCTTCGAAATCCTTGGGCATACGTGATGGACGAATTTTCTTTTTCTTGTTTGACGCTGCCTGGTCATCGTCGTTTGGTCGCTTCTTGGTCGCTTCTGACATGGAGGTCGATGGAGCGACTGGGATGGCAACGCCGGCGTCTTCGAGGGCCGCGGCATCGATGTTGGATGTCAGATGCGATGCTTGAGGTAGAGACTGCAAGAGCGAAGGAGTGATTTGTGTTGGTGCAGTTACTGAGAGTGCGGCAACCAGTCCAGCAGTGCTAACGCGATCGTTGGGATCAGCGGTGTGCAAGTCTGAGAAAATCGAAGCAGCGGTCTTTATGTCGTCCGGGTTTGTAGATGCAAGCAAAGCGGATCCTGCAGCTTTGAGGAGAGAGGCGTGCTGGAGCGGTCCTGAATCGCCGGGTTTCCGTTTGGAACGCCAGTACTCTGCTGCCTTTGCGAGCTCGGTTCTGATGTGAGTCTTTCGACTTTGGAGAGCGTAGAGCGAAATCAATGTTCCTACTAAGCCTGGAGCGAAGCGAACATCAGCGTCTGCTGGTTTTGTCGACTGCTCAAGATGGGAGAAGAACTTTTCTATGAGCGCTATTGCAGAGCCATGGTTATTAGTTAGAAGATATAAGTGTACGACGGTTAACAGAAGCCCGACGTCGTTAGGCCGTTGCTCCAAAAGTGGTAGGATAGCTTTCAGCCCAGCTTTGCCGTCCTCGCTTCGCGCCTGGGCAGCAGCATTTAGGACTGATACAGTGTTCACGGAGGCTGAGGCGGAAGGAGCTGGTTGACTGGAGAGATACGCAGAAGTTGACCGCGCGACGCCGGGGAACTTGAAAGCTAGGAGATCGATAGCATACTCATCTTGCAGTAGAGTTGATGTCTGAAACGTAAATGGAAGGTCGCTCTTGTCTGACGTAGGGGTCGAGTGGAAGATGCGGTGTGCGATGAATGGATTTTCCGTCCCAGAGATTGCCAACGAATTAACATGCGCGATGTGCCTCGAAGTTGGATCCGGTATATCTTCGAATCTGATGCTCTCCATGAGTTTCCGCGCATCCTCTCCCTTTCCCAACCTTTCCAACACATAGGCGTGCTGTACTACAATCGGCAGTATTTCAGCAGCTTTGTCCTGCTCAGAAAGATCTTCAGAAACCGCACAGAGATCCTTAGCTCTTCTCAGCAGGACCTCAGCTTGACCCATCTCTCCTCTCGAAATTGACCCACAAGCTGCATTATATGCACCTTCAAAGCTCTCTAAGTCCTCTCTTCCGGGTCTCTTCTTGCTGACCAAATATCCGTGTCCCCTCCACTCTAATTGTGCATCAACAGCGCTCCCGTTGATCCGCAGATCATTCACCTCATTCCGTGCTTCCTCGCCCTGCGCCAGACGATTGTAGAGCGCCTTCGCGTCGGCGAACTTCTCGAGACGGTACCTGGTCTGCGCGAGGACATGCAGCATTCCTCTCCCGGCACCCGCAGCCTCCGCCACTTCCTCAGCCTTCGCGAGCTCGCCAGCCTTGTAGAGCACATAGGCATACTCCAAGGGCGCTTTTTCTTTGAGCGTGTCGCCGGCTTCGTCAAAGGCTCGTAGGGCATCAGAGAAGCGGTCGAGCTTGAGGAGAGCGACTATGCGGGCATGGCGAGCAGTTGGATCGTTCTTGGAGGTTTTGAGAGCAGCATTCGCAGCGCGGAGGATTTCTTCATGATCGGTTAATGAGGTGCGCTGGAGGAGGGACGTTAGATTTCCGGCGGAAGACATTACGGAGAATGGAGAAAGGTTATAAGACGTCAAGGAGAGGTTTGCTCAGGTTGGAAAGTCATGGTGATGGTAGCATGGTGGCTAGTCGCGATTTGTGAGGGATGTCTTTTGTGCGCTGTATTTTTCGAAGTTCAACGTGGGGCACATGGATGATTTCGTTTTGGAGAACCACAAAAGGTTGAGAGCATACTACGACCACAGAAAAGGCAGCATTTACTAACTTACCACGTGCAATTGTTTTTTATGGGCTTCTATAAGGCTTGGAATAATACGTAGTGCGTACATCTCCATGTCGCAACATTCGTACCGGACTCAGCGCCAGAAAATGCTTCGGCATCACCCAACGCCGTGCTGCCGCGCTCAGTAGTCAGAGCTGCAAGGATTGAAACAAGCAGCAACTATGTTACATTTTGACTTCCTCGAATTCATCGTCATCTGCATCAGACTCGCTGCGGCCGGCAGGAGTACCAACTGCAGAAGTAGCCGCCGAAGCGTCCAGCTTCATTCGTTTTGTCCCTGGAGTGCTCGCTGCGTTGCTCGTCGAGTCGTCATCACGGATCCTCTTGTTGTTGTCGAAGCCATTGGATGCTGTGACATTCACCTCCTCGAATTCATCCTCCTCATCGTCATCATCATCATCGTCATCCTCTTCTTCCTCCTCTTCTTGCAAACGCTTCATGTCTTGCTCTTGCTTCATTCGCGCAAAGACTTCGTCGAGCAAGACTTGTTCATCTTTACCAGCCTTCTTCTCGTCATCTTTTGCATTTTGAACGCCATTTGCAGCATTACCAGGGGCATGCGCTTCCGCGCCGGCAGGTCCTTTCTTAACGGATTCACCAGTGATAGTGGACCTTGCATACCACTCTGGCATCTGATTCTGTGCTGCAATTTGCGCACGATGCTGCTGCTCCGCCGCTCTAGCGGCTTCGTTGTTCTCCTGCTCAGTCGTGATGGAAATCTCAATCTTCTCCAAAGAAGGTGTGATGCCTTTGACTGCAGTCGGCCGAATCTTTTGCTCTTCCGCAATTTCGAGCTCGGTCTTGATATACTGTGGGCCAAGAACCTTGTCCTCTTTCCTTGGAATTGGAGTGGCCGCTGCAACCGCTCCTTCTCCGGTGATGTCAGGCACAACAACGGTGTCGATCTCGCGTAGGAGGTTGATGATTGAGGAGAACTGTGTATTGAAGAGACCAATCATCGTGTCATTCCCCTGACCTTCGCCACGAGGCCTTGAAGGTATAACGTCTCCACACACTTTACACTTGAATCCGCTTCCCCTCCCAAGAGGATCCCGACTGTCTATAAGTTCCAGCAGGGTGAATTCCGACTTGCACTTTAAGCACTTGTACGGTTTATTCTCCGCGCTGGGGTTGCTATGATGGGTAATCTCCGATGATAGAGTGTGCAGCCGATACTTTGTTCCATCAACAGCCCGCCGATAGTCTATGTAGTAATAAGTGGTATTACCACTTCCCAGTTTCTGACCTCTGTTCTGACCCTTGCCTTTCGGCTCTGCTCGCACGTATTTGGAGACTAAGCCACCCCTCGAGAGATCCTCGCACCACATGGGGATATCGTTTTTCTGCTTGGCGCCTCCGGCAAAGAAGGATTTGAGGTCGGGCGCGGTAAGCGCTGAATGGCGGATGAGAGCTTCGACGATGATCGCATGTTGGGTCTCGTAGAATGCCCTGGTGACCGTACGGACCAAGACTTGTGCCTTCTCCATGATGCCACGGAAGGATGAAGTCGTCGAGAGAGGAAGACTTTCTATGGTTTAGACTTTCAGAGGCAGGTCTCGAACAACCGTAGGTCGCTGACTTAAGAAGGGCTGTGACACGGCATTTGGAGGAAAGAAAATGTCCTGCCAAAGGCACCTTTGCGGATGAGAGCTGCTGGTGGCCGGACAAAGAGCAGTTGCACCAGAGAGGTGGAATTGAGCTGGTAAAGTTTGACAGATGAAGCTTCGGAAGAAGCCTTGTAACCCTAACCCTAGAGTACCTAATAGGCTCTTCCATAAGCCACACAAGCGGCAGAACTCTTGGCATGAAGCGACGCGATTTTTCGGCCGCAGAACTTCGAAATTTTGCTGAATTCACCGATCTTTTATTCAATTTTTGCGCCACGTCTCTCCAGAATGGACGATGACAGCGCCATACCTGCCCTGGATGCAGGGCAACACCATGGTGATTCTATGTCGCGGTCTAAGAGCTCAGAGATGGAGCAACCTGCTCCGTCGAGTCCCAAGCGGAGGCGTGAGGATGTTGATGATAAACATTCAAAGGAGCCAGATGACGAAAACGAGCACAGAAAGAAAGGAAGAAACAAATATAAACAGCGAACAATCCAACATGGGAGCAGAAAACATCAGAACCATAAGGGAAATGATATGGGGCGAGGAGAGTATTTGTAAGTCCACCAATTCATATTCGTCGACTCCCGATATTCAAGATGGTAGATTTGTTATTTCCTAAATAGCACTCTTTGGCATGCAGCACTAACTAAGAAAGCCGTTCCAATCCAGATCGCCGCGAACGCGTTGAAGCAAACCATGCAAAGCGGCAGAAGCTCATCGAAGCCGGTGTTCAGCCCTCTACTTACATGCCACCGGCATTTTCCAAGGAAGAGATCAAGGCAGAGGGTAAGAGGCCAAAGCGGAAAGTTGCTGTTCTCATAGGCTACTCTGGTACTGGATACAAGGGCATGCAGCTAGACTACTCTCAGAAAACCATCGAAGGAGACTTATTCTCCGCGTTTGTTGCTGCAGGAGCAATTTCCAAGGCCAACGCGGATGATCCGAAGAAGTCGTCCTTTGTTCGATGTGCCAGGACAGACAAAGGTGTTCATGCCGCTGGAAACGTCATTTCTCTGAAATTGATCATTGAAGATCGGGACATCGTGGACAAGATAAACAGTAACCTGTCCCCTCAGATCAGAGTTTGGGGTATTTTGCGAACAACAGGTAGCTTCAGCTGCTACCAAGCTTGTGATTCAAGATGGTACGAATATCTTATTCCTACGCATAGCTTTCTACCTCCGCATCCTAGCAGTTTTCTAGGAAAGAGCACTTTAGAGCTAGCTGAGGAGACTGATGATCTAGACGGATATAATGAACGTCAGAAAGAGGTACTGAGCTTCTGGCAAGACGCAGAAGAGAAATACATCAAGCCGATTCTTGCTTCACTGGATTCTGAATCGAGGGTTTTAGTTGAGAAAGCTCTGTACGGCAAGAGCAGTTCATTCGAGCAGATTGAAGGCCCTGAAGAGGATGAAGATGACGAAATCGCTCTCGAAAATGAAGCAGACGGCTACAAGGTCGCTGCTCAGGCACCGTCTGGAAAAGAACCTAAACCAGAGAAGACGGCGGATGAAGAAGTCAATTGTAACAAAAATAAAACAGCCGCTTCTGATCAGTCTGTATGTAAAGACGACAGAGCTGTACTTGCAACAACTACCACTACGCAAAGCCATACTATCTCCAACAACTCCCTTGACAAGACAATCGGATCCGTTCGCCAAGCATACATTGCAGCCAAGCGAGCATACCGTATCTCTCCAGAACGACTAGCACGAGTGCAAGATGTTTTCAGTCGCTATTGCGGAACTCAAAATTTCCACAACTACACCACCAGGAAGAGCCCTCGCGACCCCAGCGCGAAGCGACACATTAAATCCTTCACCGTCTCTTCAACCCCAATCATCATCGGTGACACCGAGTGGGTTTCGCTGAAAGTGCATGGCCAAAGCTTCATGATGCACCAGATCCGCAAGATGGTCGGCATGGCCGCTCTGGTCGTGCGCTGCGGGTGTGTGCCTTCGCGCATCGACGAAAGTTTGAAGGAGGACGTGATTGCGATACCGAAGGCGCCTGGATTGGGTTTGCTGCTTGAGAGGCCGGTGTTCGACAGTTACAACGAGAAAGCGGCGAGCCAGTTCGACAGGGAAACGATTGACTTTAACAAGTACCGAAAGGAAGTTGACGAGTTTAAGATGAGGGAGATTTATGAGCGCATTTTCAGGGAAGAGGAGAGAGATGATGTCTTCCATAACTTCTTCGGACATGTGGACAATTTCAAGGATCCTGCGTTCTTGTATGTCAGCTCCAAAGGTTTGAAAGCCTGCGGCCCACCGCGAGCGGTCTCGACTGCCCAACCGCCGCCATCAAGGAGCGAGAGAAAAATGTTAGCGAAGAAGAGGGATTGGCGCGGTAGCCAAGACAATCTGGACGCAGAGAATAGAGCAAAGAATGGCGCGACCGAAGATCAATCCGCCACAGGCACATAGCCCAAATGATGCGCTGGTAACTAGTCATAATCGATATTACCATACTCGATGCTCGAGTCAGAACAAGCTCTCAGGACAAATTCTATCCTAGGAATGTAACAACGAATGACGCCCATGAAGCCTCAAATAGCCGATTAGGTTCGCACATAGCAGAATGTTCCCAAGGCTTCTAAACAGTATCTGGAATTTGCTGAACATCAGTCTGGTCCTCCATAGGTATCGCCGTAAGCCGGCTAAGCTCTGTACGTCCTTGTGCAACGCTCCATCTCCATGATGATACATCATTTCCACTCTCAAAATGCTGAGCGATATGATTCATACGCTTGTCCCATCCATCCAACTGAATACCGCAGAAACCGCAATTAAATTGAATGTTTCGATTAACCGAGCGCTTCCAACCCGTGACCATAAATCTCGTCATGTTATACACGTTGTGGACCTGTGCCAAATGCTGCCGCAGCTTGTCTTTCCGTGTGAATGTCCTTTCCGAAACGGGTTTCGAATAGCACGATCCGTATTTGTGTTGCTCCCGCAGGTGGATCTCGACATCGCTGTTGGTGGAAGATGGCATCGGGAACATGAACATATCTCCGCCATTAGAATATGTGAACTGCAGATCACAGAACTCGCAGGTACTTAGGCCCTTGTCGTCCACCTTGACTGGATACGAAGGCATGCAGACCCATTCCTGTTGAGGAAGATGCGTGCTTTGCTCATGTCGTTTCCAGTCTGATTTACGGCCAAATGGTTCACCGCACCACGTGCACTGATATGGTTTGTCTTTGCTGATTGAAGACTTGGCAAGGGACGATAGGCTCGCATCTGAGCTTCTGTATTTTTTCCGTCCTTTCCTTGCTCCTAATGATGAGGACGAACCAATGCTCTGCAATGAAGCCCCGGAGGCAACTCGAGGTGGAGGAACATCAACCTTTGGGAGCTTTCGAAGTCGCGCGTTATTCATGTACGTCCGCACTTGCTGAGGCGTCAATCCAGTCAAATGGGCCAGGGCTTCGGCGTCTCCTTCCTTGAGATATGGATCTTCAAGATGAATCTCAAGCCAAGTGTCCATTAACTTCCTCGCGGATTCTTTGTCTGATAACTCTTGCGTGAGAGCCTTTTCTGAGAAAATTGAAGCAGCATCTTGAACCTCGTCTAGCTCTTCGTCTTCGCTGAATACTTCAAATACCGCTCGCTTGCCAACGTAATCCTCATGGTGATGCGATTTCTGGGTTAACGAATGCGAGATCTCGGTATCCAACTCTTCTAGAAGACTTTGGTCTAGCTGCTCAAGCCTATTGTACGTGTGTCAGAATATGAGTTCCACAAACTGCACGTTGATATGTTTTCAATGACAAGGGACTAAAGCCAGCTTCGCAAATGCGATCCCGTTCATCTAGGAAATTGATTTCTAATAACTCACACTTCCATCCAGTCGGTATCTGGCTGCGTGTTCTCTTGCGGAACATGCTCCGCATTCTCGAACCAGTCGTCCAATTGATCCATCATGAGCATAAAAGTCAGAGAGCCAGCCCATGGCGCGAGCCTAATTCTCTGCTTGAATGAGTGAGCATGGGACTGAGGAAATTGGAATTGAGATGAAAGAGCATTGGAGCAAGTTTCGGCATTTTGCAACGAGAGCGCTGCTGAGCCCGTATTAAACCGTGAGGATCAGGGCGCATCCGCTATAGGTATAGAAGCTTATAGCTTCATCGAGTCCTCGTGACTTCGGCAGAGATTAAACAAACACCCATGCTTGGCAAATAACAGATAGGTAGTGACGCGGCCATATTTTCGGAGCTCAGAGCAAGATGATCTTCACGAATTGAAAGCGTAACCCACGGGCATATTCTCAAACAGTGAGCGCAAATGTGGATGAGAACCTAAGGGTGAACGGTGCGCTTCCAAACGCGGATCCCTTTCTGCCCAAAGCTCTCCCTAGAATTCCAGATTTGAATCCTCCTGCTTACTCTCTCGCACGTAACTCAAACACCCAAATCTTAATTGCTCTCGAATCGCAATGGCAGCTCCAGTGATAGACGTTGTAACAGTTACATCTCTCTTTGCCGCAGCTTCGTTGCTTGTCGTGGCATACCTCCTTTCCCTCCGCGTCCTCCCTGCAAAATGCACCACCCGAACCCGAGTCCTCTTCATCTGGCACCTCTTCGATTCCCTTATTCACTTTCTCTTCGAAGGATCCTTCCTCTATAACTGCTTCAATGTGTTTCTGCCCATTTCGGAAGTGAAATTGAAGCTCGGTGTCGAGCCATTCATTGTCACGCCGCCGGGCGTCTACTTCTTGGGCCGGAGCGACCGTATTTATGGGCCCGCATACGGCACGAGTCCTACCTCGCTACTGTGGCAAGAGTATGCGAAGGCTGACAAGAGATGGGGTGGTGTACGTTGATGCTCTCAGCAGAGACAGCTTGCGTATATTCTGGTGGCAGATTTGCTAATCATGCGTTTTAGGCCGACCTGACGGTCATTGCCCTGGAGATACTCACAGTGTTCATCGGTGGGCCTTTGGCAGCTTACATTGGCTATCTTCTCGCAAAAGGACATGGCGATGTGGCTGCTGCGAACGGTAAGACAAGATTGAGCGGGAAGATCGCTTTTTGGATTATTGTTCTTGCGACTGGGGAGCTGTACGGTGGGTTTATGACCTTTGCGCCTGAATGGCTTACTGGTAGCCCCAATCTGGACACCGGTAATTGGATGTATCTGTAAGTGTTTCTGGTTCCGCTCGATAGGATCTGGGAATATTCGGCTAACGACGAAAAGATGGCTGTATCTTGTGTTCTTCAACATGCTCTGGGTCTTCTTACCTATCTGGGCGTTGACTGAGGCTTACGGTAGCATGATTGGGGCGAATCCTGTTGCAAAGGCGAAGGAGGCCGTCCAAGCCAAAAAGAGCAAGTGAAAACGTGGGCACGTGTTTCTAACTGATCTCGTTGCCGCTGGGCGGTGACTGAAACGTTGTAGATATGGCCGTCTTTACTGAAGCTCACCATGATCAACTTCCATGTATCGGCTCTGGCATTGAAGCATCACAGTCAGTTATAGGTCCGCTTCCACAATCATACGAACTCAATTCAAAAGGAGAACTCCGGGTGCCGACTACCAATAGTTACCTCAATACGAAGTCAACAGTTCATTTCATTCACATTTTTTCAGTCTTCTAAACTTGAAATTCTCAGTTTAAGCTATGCCTCCTGCGTGTTTGGCTGGCAGACAATGTTTTTTTGGGAAGTACCTCCGTACTCCGGTTCTTCCTCCTTTAAGAGATCATCCAAGTCATTCTGTCTAAACTGCCCACGCAACTCTAGATACGGACTCGATCCTTTCCGTATATCGCCCTGGAGGTAAGGGTGGACAAATTGCGACGGCACCGATCGAGGAGTCATGCTTCTGACCACACTAATTGAACTTCCAATCCATATCGCACAGTCGCCTGTTTCGCGGGACCATCAGGGAAGTGACTGATGTGACCATTACCTATATAGCTTCTACGAGCTTAGGATGGCACTTCACTCAGCATACGCTCCGGCCTTATGCTGAGCCAGGGAAGAGCTGAGGATACAGCGGCAGCTCGGAAGTCGGATCAATCTTCTCTACGTAGCACGCGGTGCCGTAGGCACAAGCCTGAGCGAATCCACCTAGATCGCTCTGATCGAAACGCAGGGCGATAATCGCATTGCCTCCGCGCTTCTGGCACTCGTCCACAACGCGACTGATAGAATCATTGCGAGCGTTGTAGAGCTGTGCAGAGTTTCAGTCTCGGCGTCTACTACTTTCAGCTAATGGACTCACCATATGAGTAAACCACTTCAGCTCTCCGCCAGCAATACTCTTGATCACCATACCGATACCCGCAGCCCAGTTGCGTGAACGGACGGTGATGCCGTACACTGTGCCAAACACTTTCGTGACCTGATATCCGGGTACGTCGAACATGGTTGTCGTGATGACACCCTTAGTATCGGTAAAACCTAGAGATGCTAGAGTTAGACCGCTTTTGAACGGTAATCCACACCGCTAGAAATAACCTACAGTCCATATCTGAAAGCTCTGTCGGGACAGCGTCACTGGGGCGGTGGACAGCGCCACTCGAAGAGGAAGACTTGTCAGGATGAGGAGCCATTGTGGTGTATAGGACGAAGACTTGGGAAAGGTAGAATTGAGTCGAATATGAAGTACGGCTTATAATTCAGTTCGACCGATGGAATATTTTAGTCCCAACTCAGTTGTGGAAGCAATTGCAACAGCTAGCAAGAGATTTCATGTAAAGGAGAAGAACTTCTGAATTGTCAAAGAGCACGCGAAGATCTTGAATTTAAGTTGGCGATGGGATGGCCTGATGACGCGCAAATGCTAACCGCAACAATGAAATACGATACGATACGAGGCGTTTTTTTGGTGGATTGACGAAGCTAAGGAATCCGTCCAACACACGACGACAACGAAAGAGATTTGTAGTAGGCAGGTGGCACCATTGACCAGTGATCGTCACCATCAACGGTTGAGATGACTTTGTGATGCAGTCAAGAAGATTCCTTGAGGCGGCGCAGACGGGATCGCCGGGACATGCACTGTGGTGCGCTGAACAGAAATCTGCCTTAACTATTGCTGGAGGGCCTTAGAACGTCATCAAAGAACTAAAAGCATCTACAAATAGCTTAAATGCAGTTAAAGGAAAAGAGCCGATTGGCGTCAAATGCTCATTGCTATGCTCATGGCAGCGATAGCGGTTCCACGTGTCAAAACTGTGCGCATCTTTACAAAGGACCACACCGCTCAAAGAAGATTGGAATGAAAGCTGGAACAGGAAGTTTTCGATATTGGTACTCAAATTTGACATATGAGGAGCTGCTATATGCTTCATTTTCAGACTAAAAGCCCTTATTCTCCTTACACTGCCGCTCTCTCGTGTACAATTCTCTGAGGTCTTCATAAATTCCACGAAACTACTGGGGATCAGAAAACCACAAGGGCAACCAGACTTCTGATTTACGTAGCCGGATATAGTCATCACATACCATCTAGCCTCCCCGACCCATTGATGGTCCACCTCTTCCCATATATGTACCTCCTCTTCCCCTTGATATAACCCCCCTACCTTTCGATGCGCCCCCTCTACCCTTTGATGCGCCTCGCTTTGCTTTCTGATCTTCTTCTCCCTCTTCCATCTTCTCAGGCGGGAATACGAAATTTGCTGCCTCCCTCACCAAACAACTCTCGTCACGTTTGTACTCTTCCAGCAGATTTCTCCGCTCCTCGGTCCACCCTTCAGCCGTTCTCCCTAACTGCACAAGTGCCGCAAGGCCCAGCCGTCGGCTCTTCTCATCTTTGCTTGACGATAGTTCTCTCTCAAGGCCCTGGAAATGAAGGTCTTTTGGAGGTGAGAAAATCAAGACTCCAAAAAGATTCTCCGCTTCCACCAATGCGTCGGCGTGAAGCGTGGGCGCGATGCGGAGGAGACGAGGGTGCAAATCCACTCCAGTCATGTTGAAAACGAGCTTAACGCACAACTTTTGACAGTATCCATCTTTTTCCAGCACCTCAAACACCTCTCTTGCAGCACTCTTAGCATTATCATCGTTGAGAAATTGAAAAGCCAAGGTAGAAGAATTGAATGCTTGAAATACCAAACTGAGCGTGTGGTAGTCTCCTTTCTCGAGTATAGTATTGAAGAGCTTCGCGACGGCTGATCCGGGTTTGTGGAGAGACTTAGGCGAAGAGGCATCGATGAAATTTTGAAAGTAAGCTTTGCATGCGAGGTCAAGCATTTCCGGTTTCTTTCGCATCGTCATGATCATGGATTCAAGTGCCAACCGAAGCACAGATGACGAGCTCCCATCTTCTTCATCCTCTTCATCTTCGTAATACCCTTCGTCTTGGAGAGGGAAAGGGTCATCCTGCAAACGTTCTAGCACCGCCTTCTGTACTTCTGCATCCGGATAAGAAACAAGCTTGGCGATGAGCGAGGTCAGAAGCTCTCTGCGGTCAATGGCTATCCCCTGACCTGGTATTGTTGCAAAACAGTTGAATTTGGCTATCGTCTTTAGGATGACGGGATTCTTTTGGCTGACATTGCGTTCGAATATTTCCGTGAGTCTATTTTCATCACTGTCATCTAGGTTCCAGAGCCTACGAAGCAGGGCGCAGCGGATATCAACGTGAAGGGTGGCATCTCTCTCCTTTTCGACCAGGTATTCAAGCGATTCGGTGGTGTTAAGGTCGCCAATGAGTCGAATAACCTCTTTCTGTACCGTAATTTTCTTGGACTTTACGTCTTTCAGAATTTTCAACGCTCGATGTGGGGAGAAGTCCTTGAACAAAACACTTCTCAAGGCGTATATCGCGATTCGTGCTCGCTCATCGTCTAGCGCGTCGAGGAGGAGTGCAATACCTTTCCCCTCGTCAACTCTTCCTAGTGCTCGAATTGCCGTATCTCGCACTGCAATCCTGTCCTCTTTCAAAGCAGCAAACTCTTTCAAGACGGCATCCGCCTTCTCCGAATACGGCAATTCAGCCAGCAAGCGAACATATTCCTGAACATCGCTATCAGCGTATATTCTCTCCCTACTGGCCTTCGCTAATGTCTTGGCGTATAACTCTTGCTGCCGTGCCGTCCATGTCCCTTTGCCTTTCCAAAAGCGTCGAATTTGTAATTGGCCGTTTGAATGTGCGCCTTTGTAACCAAACTCGACGATATACCTGTCCAAGAGTGACGGCTTACACCGAGTCAGATAGTTGTCAATATCTCCGAGAAGAACTTTTGAGGGATCGTCGTCTAGCATTCGTTGCACCATTCCCGCTATTCTTTCTGGCTTATGCCGCTTGATTGCACCGAGAGTTATCCAGACAAAGTCGAAACGTTCTTCCATAGTAGCTTCTTCGAGAAGGTTGAGAATTTGAGGCACTCGATCAAGGACATCGTGGAAAAATCTGCCGATCAAACGAACTGCAGTTACATCTTTTCTCTTCATATACAACTTCAGTGTCGGCATCAACGCGTTCTCCAAATAACTCAAAGCTTCGGATGGAATCGAACGGTCGAGGCTTCCCCAATTGCTATTTCGCACCCGGCTCTCATTTACAATTTTAGCCATCAGTGGACTGACTTGTTTCGGATAGTTCGGCAACAATTTCACCCCCAACCTCCAGAGTGACTCTTGACTTGCGACACTGAGATCTGCAGCGTCAAAGGAGTGTGAATAAATCGCTTTCAAGCTTTGCAGATGCTCTTCTTTCCACATAACTTGCGGAAGCGATGCCAAAGCAGACAGCATCGCCTGTCGGACCACATCGTTGTCGTAAGGCCGTTTCGTAACGAGCTCCAGAGCATCTTGCAATCTGCGTCGCTGGTACCTTACCCCCCATATCTGGCTCTTCAATGCTGGTGCTCTTTGTTCGATGTCGTTATTTTGAATGTACTGCTTGTTGGCCTCCATTCCTTCATCCCAAGGAAGTAATGCAGCGGCTTCCATCTTCTCCAGTGCTTTTGCCTCATTGCATTCCAAGTAAAGCTGTCTACGTGCTTCCTCTTCTCTCTCCTTGGTTGGCAAATTCCGAACTGTGATGATAGATATAGAGCCGTCATCTCGCCTCCAGTGGTTCTCTGCTATCTTGAAGACAGCTACCCTTTTTTCTTTTGGTATCTTTAGAAATCCACGTGGTGCCTGCCCGGTTATTGCTGCGGGTGTGTGATTGTAGAGCGCGTGCAATTCCTCCACGCTGAGGATGTCATATCCTCTGCGATGCCATGAATATACCACGCGCTCATTACGTGGGAGTAGAAGCTGTAACATCTCGCGCGGATACTTGTCCACGACACACTGGAGGTCCGGAAAGCCACGATCTTTCATCCCGACGAAGCTCTTCCCGAATAGAGAGCGCACGAGGTTAACTGGGGTCTGATCCTCGTCCAGCTCTCCTGGGTTCGCACGACAAAACCAGGGAAGACATTGATCCAACATTACGTAGACGTGATAAACCGTAGCCCAAGAATAGCTCTTCTCAATCTGTTCCACGCATGCACGGTACGCGACTTTGGGCAAGACCTTGGCATAGCGAACCCACGCATTTCGCACTACAGACACCTGCCCAGCCGGGTCTTTCAAAACATCTGAGATAATTGCTTCGGAGGCATAGGGTAACAATTTCATGAACAATGACTCATTCGAAGTCCTCAAGGGTTCGAGGATCTTGTCAATCACATTCTGTCGTTGTCTGTTCTTGAGTTGACGGATGAGATAGGTAAGAATCTTTGGGCCGACATTCTTCGAGGCTCGGACGATGCCATCATCTGGTGCGTAGGCGGCAACAAGCTTCCTTGCGCGTATCTGCAACGTGCGAGATGGGTCGTTTGCGAATAGATTTAACAGAAGTTCAGTGTCACGCGACCCATTTATTGTTTGGAGGGCGAGAAGTCGATTGTAGAGAGGGCCTTTAGACAGATTCTCGATGGCATCCTTATGTGCCTTTGATTGGAGAGATGTCCGTCCCAATGAGATAAGGTAATCGTTTCGAGGGACATATTGCATGTCCGAGCATGTTGCCACGATAGCCTCGGGTGATAGAGAAGGCTTCATGATCGAACTGAAGCGCTCATGAATAGCAGGAAACATGAGGAAACAAAGCTTCTGAATCTTGCTGTCTGCTCCGAAGATATAGAAAAGGGAGTTAGGATGAAGATGAAGAAGCGAAGAGCAACTGAAGAGCTTCGATTCTTCAGAAACGAATCGTTCGTTAAATCGTTCGTTGTGGCTGTGGGAGAGCGGAACAGTTTGGTGGCGTCTAACAGTAATACGAACTCACCTAACGTAGTTTATAAGCGAACGGGCCATACAAGCCAGCGGGCCACTTCGCCACCACGCAATTGATACCACGGTTTTATATCCTCTATTATAAGCCCCCCATACGCCTAATGATTCAAATAAACTAAGCAAGCTCTAGAGTAGGTTCTACGCTATTAGGATCTGGCAATAAACAGGTTTCAACTCGATGGCCTGGCTCTCTGCAGCGTCCGCAGCGCCGCGGTACCCGCGGCGCGCCACTGGTTTCGCCAGGTGTAATACGGCTTCTCGGAGCTCCAGGCGCACCATTAGAGGCTCTGTTGGCTAATAAAAGCCCTTGCTCCTGCGTTAGGACAGTCTGAGTAGAAATCCTCTTTTTTAGACGCGCTTTTCGCTTGCTGAGAGCCTCATTACTCGTGCGAAGCCGCTTGTTCTCAGCGCACATCAGCGAGAGCTGAGTAGTGACCTGCGACGCAGTGAATCGTTAACCCATTCTCGATCGCCTGGCTGCGTTTGACGATGACGGCCTTTAGTCTCTCGACTGCCTATTACTATTTCTGTTGAGATTGCGCCCATTTGAAACCCAGTTTCGTCGAAGTTGTAGATGTCTTGAGCGATTCCGTGCCGCAGAATTACGTCTCGTACGAGGTCAAACCGCGCGCGTATGGCTACAGGATCCTCGCCCTTTGCTCTCTGATAGTCGAATCGACGATTGAGACGTGGTTTCAGCTCTGGGTGTCGATTGACGAAGTTTCGTGGCCAATGTACGCCGACAGGCCCTTGATCGCGTATGCGGAGGAGGGAATTAGCCATATCGGCCACACGCTTGAGGTTAGGAGGCTGTCCTCGTACGGCGAGGTCGAGGATATACTGCTCAATGACCTTCTCTTCTATATCAGTGAGTTTTCGGCAATTGGCTTGTTTATCGGCTCTGGAAGGAATTCCCTTGCGGCGTAGTCTCAGGGTCGTTCGGACCGCGTCGTACGCTTTTGCAGCGGCTCTTTCACTCTGTATTTGGTTTTGATCGATAGCGTGCTTTGCAAGCTGTAATCTAGCCTCTTTTTGAGCCATATAAATGTGTGGTTGTGGAGATATTACGCGTCAAAAAGTGGTGATAATGAAATGGGGGGGAAGTGGCCCGCTGGCTTGTATGGCCCGTTCGCTTATAAACTACGTTATAGACCACTTCCCAGATAAGGGAATTTAGATCTTACACAGCTACACGAACAATAATCAATGGAGATTTTCCTTCGAGAAGTATGGCCTGTCGATACAACGTTACAGTTACTGTTGAAGATGCTTTAGGGATTTACTACAATCGAAATGAAAAGTGGTGATCGCCCAAACACTCGGCAGCCAAACCGCACTGAAGCCGTGTAATGTTATAAATAAAGAATTATTGTACAATATCCGATTCATGAGCCATCTTATGTGCAATGAGCGACTGTACGGGCGGGTATCCTGTCATCCAAACCCTGAACGACCCGCTCCAATAGCTCTGAGAAGAAGGTAATTCTCTAATAAACGCTACCTGCGACGACATGCGCCAGATGATCGAGGAGGAATAAGACGAAATTGGTTGGCATACCGAAAGAAGACCTCTTAGTATCCACTGCCCCACGCCTCGTCCTCTTCCTTCACCAAGTCATCTTCGGTCTTGACCTTCTTGCCACCATCCTTTCTCATTGCTTTCCGATCTGCCTTCGTAATCAACCGTGGAGTCACCGGTGTCAACGGAGTGAAAGGCATATACGGCGAGTAAGGCGTCATGGGCACTCCCGTTCTAGGTGTGCGTCCGGTCAGAGGGCCTCTGTTGGGATCCCGACGCGACTCAATGTACGTGGTCTTGGTTGGCGGCGGCGAAGTCAAACCGCTGTCATTCGTAGAGTATCCCATTGCTCTGAACGGCAACGATGCGGTGGAACTACTCGCTGACTTTCCACCGTTCGTATTTCCGTTTGACGACGGAATGGACAGGTTGGATGGCTTTCGCTGTGGTTGAGCTACTGGCAACGGCTTTGGCTCATCCAAAGCCTCAGCCGCATAGTCCTCTGAGCTTTGAGTTTGCATAGTCCGAGGCGTCTCGGTATCATCTCTGGGAGGAACCTCACCAGGAATGGGAGGCGGTGCTCCCGGGTCAGCATAATTCTTCGGCGTCAGAGGTTGCCGTTCCTCAACGTCATTGGGATTGACGGGAATGGGTCGGGATATCCTCATATCACGGATGCTCTTGCGGTTCTTATTCGATCCAGTGGAGTTGACGGACATGTTACCTTGGGAGCCTTGCCTCTTATGGGCGGATTGGGGTTTCTTCGGAGATGAGGGTGGAGAATGGTAGTGTTTCTGTTGATCGCTACCTGGGAAGCCCATCAAAGGAGGTGACTTCGGCGGAGGTGAAGGAGGATACATATTGGTTTCCTGGACCTGTTGAACAATGGGACTCACTGGCGTGACTGGACTGACAGGGAATTGCTGTTGTCCACCCTGCTGGTGCTGGTGCTGTTGTCCTTGAGGCCAAACATCCGGTGGATAGATTGCTTTGATCGGACTACGAGGACTGGTAGGCTGCGATCCCCCGGAACCTTGTCTTGCTCCTTCGACATTGAGTCGCATTTTCGGCTTCGGGCTTACAGGGATGGCGGTACTTTCTCCATATTCCTGCTCTTGTATGCTCACTGCTGACTCCTTTCCAGAATTGTGAACCATGACGGCAGCATAGAGTCTTTCCATCTCGGCTTGCCTTGAGTCCCTGTCGTTCTGAAGGACTCGATGATCGAAAGAATTGACAGAATCCATACCGGGGCTATTTGGATTTGATGTGCCTCCACTCTTACCACTCCGCGTACTACCCTGCGCACCTCCGGGTCCAAAGCTCTTCAGCTTTCGCATCCAACTCCTGCCACTGCTCGCCGGACTGACAGGACTGAACTCAGAGCCAGTCTTCTTCGGACTCTTCATCATCTCAATCTCCAATGTGCCGTTCGAGCTCAATGCATTGTTACGCATCTTCTTGCCAACGGTGAGTAGCGAGACTCCAAGGAAAAGTGCACAGGCAACGTAGGAGGCCGCGACACCGATCGCTTCGTATGGTAGCTTTGATTTGTCGCGTAAAGCGTTCTGAGAGAAAGGAGGATCGCAGTACCAAGGGAGCTCGTAGTTTTCAATATCCACGTCCCAGAAGCCGGTATGCCTATATCTCTCACAGCTAACCGTGCTGGAAACTGGATCTGGAGTAGAAGTAGTAGCGGCCAAAGACGTCGCAGACGTGATATCGGCCGCAGTTAAAGGAGAGAATAGCAGCAATATCACAGCCGCCGAAGGTAGGAGATGGCCTGCTCCAAGCATAGCTATATAGCAGCTCGCGGTTTCGTCAACAGGAGGTGTACATGAGCGCGGTGATATATGCGTGTGGTCCACTGGGCCTGGTCGATCTCAATGTGCGTTGTGAAGGTGAAAGAGGTGCAAAGTGTCAGCCGTCTGGAAGTGTGAAGAGAGCCATCGCGGCGCGATCCTTGGCCGTCACAGTGCTTGGTGCAGACCACGAGGGCCCGCAGGCCACTGATGGTGGTAGTTGGAATGCCGATTGTCTGATTGGTTCTGTAGGCGCTGTGATTCAGAAATCCATCCCTGCGCCGGAATGGGTGGCTCATGCACGTTGCGATTTCAGACCGTCGGTTAGCCACGCTAGACGTAGAAGAGGAACTTCACTTGCAGTCACGTCTGATGCAGTTGGATGCCACTGTTTTCGTTGACGTCTCATACACTCGTAAGCATCTGAAATCGGAACATATTGATCCCGGTTCGATAAAGCGGTTATGCTCTGTGCGAGCAGGCTTCGGCGGCAGCAACCGCGTATATGTATTTCGACCCAAGCCATATCACGAACTCTAGGATGTCACAACCAAACAGAATTCCGCGCAGAAATTGTGAAGAGAGCTTGTCTGATGTAACCCAAAGACTACTCCTTGATGCATATTCATACGTGGACTTTATCCTGAGTTTGAAACGGAGAAATTGACTCGTTGAAGAAAGATAATGGCCTGATACTTCTGCCACTGAATAATCATTGCAGTCATTGATAGTTACCGCATCATTCATTCCTTACTAATGCCACGTTTATTTTCCCTGGAAACCTTAGAATTCGACTAGAGCATTTTGCCTGATCGGGGTTCGCCGGTGCCCAGTTGGGGACGTGTCCCATGCTCTTGACCTACAAGTACTATGGATGCAATCCCACAAATGCAGAGTGAGAAGTAAACTAAACAGAAATAAAGCTTTTGAATTTCGTTAGAATTCGCATTAGAGTACAGAGTAGAGCAGCTATGTTGAGATTCTCGAGTTCTCAGCGACTTGAAGTCAATTGGCTGCTGCCAAGGCATATTATTTGCCTGACAGATGACGCACAACGATGGAATTCAGGTTCAAAAGGCATTTCTCCCCTATGTATACATTGTATTTTGTTCTCATCTTAATGTTATCTATTTATTCAGTCGTTGAGTCGTAGGCATACAACGTCGTCGGATCGTAGCAAACGGACACCAAAGTGGAGCAGCCATTCAATCAGTTTGAAGACTAAAACCACCCAAGTAATAGTTATTGCCCAGCAGTAGGGCCTAGGAAATAAATGATCGTTTAAAGTTCCTCTCACCCAAGGACCCTTCGTCGAAAAGGCCACGACAAAGTATGTCTTTAAGGTTCTCGCAAACCTTAGACGCGAATGAACGATGGACACGAAGCCCAGCACTCACCTAAGCTACCCAACCGAGGCCCGCATCGCCGCTCCATCCGACGCTGGCACAAACGCCCCGCCCAATGGTCTTCGCCTTGTTCTCCAGCTCCAGAACCAGCTCCTTCTTCTCCTTCCACCAGGCCTCGAACTCGGCGTCGTAGGCCGACGGGAGCGGCGCGCCCGCGTCCTGGAGGTCTCCGGCGGCAGGCGGCGCACCGACCCTCGCGCGCGCGCACTCGCGCCACTCGGCGTCGACGCGGCGCACGGCGTGCCGGAGATGGACCAGCATCTCGCGGCGCAAGTGGTGCAGCTCGGCGACGTACTGCGCCGTGCGCGGGTCCTGGTGGTGTGCGAACTTGGCCGTCGTGAGGCGGGGCGACGCAAAGGGGCCGGCGACGCTCTCGGTGCTAGGGCTGGCTGGTCCGCCGGTGTCGCGCCCATCGAGGCTGATGGATGGGACCGTGAGCGGCGGGAGAGCCATGTATAGGGCCTGCGGCTGAAGCGAGCTCGGCGACGGGTGAGATGTACATGTAGAATTACTGCGGCTGACTGCGCCTGAAGAGGCGGCGCTGGTTGGACTATCCGTGAGGGCTAAGGAAGGGCTACTGGCGTTGAAACCCTTAAAGTAATTCGAATCCAGACGGTAAGGCGCGCAGTTATAAGTTTCGTCATTATTCTTATATTCCTTCGACGATTGATGCTGGTGATCAAAGAGTTTAACTGCCACCTCCTCATTTGCGACAGTCTGGTCTCCCTCTACTCCACTGACGGGTTCCGGCAATTCTTCCGCCAAATCGGGAAGTGAGTCGCTCAAACCCGCAAGACGGTCGAATCCAGTCAGCACGGCCGCTCCAGCACATTGGAAAACTGCAAGCAATTTGCTCAGATTGGTCGGTAGAACATCCCAGAGTTCCGTAGGCATGTGCCATGTTCTGAGGTTGGTCGGGTTGTAAGTGAAAGTTTCGGCATCTTTTTGACATGGCGTGCGAGGCGATTGCGATTGCGGAAGCCCTGAAGGAGCGCCAGGAAGGGATCGCCTTGAGGAATTGCGGCGCAAATGGGGACGTGATCCAGTAGCGATTGGCAACATGGTAGTTGAGCCTAAAACCAGACGAAAAGCATTAATAGTTGCGAATTAGGTGCCGTCTCTAAATTGTGAAGTATGTCGTTGACTTGCAGCCCGAGAATGGATGGACTACGAGGGAATCCGAAGCTTAAATCTACTTTACGGGTCTTTGTGCTGAAGTAGAACGCATGAGAGATATGATTGCTCAAGTGAAGAGAGAAGTCGCAAACCGTAGACAGCCCAGTGACAAAGAAATACGCGCCAGAATGGGAAGCCCGGATCGAAAGCTGAGATAGCAACGGGATGGTTGGTCGGCCGGCCGAATCATCAACTGTGGTTCAAGTGCGTGGGGATGGACCAGACCTGCCTCAGGGGACGGAACCGTCGCAAGTCGAGGCGAGAAGGCCCAACGCCGTGCAATGTCACGCAAATGTTTGTCCTTTCAGCAGAGGCATCGCGGTTTTAAATTAGTGTAGAGGAAAGAAACCGGGCGATGAGGGATAAAGGAGACGTGGATGCGAAATAAGATAAGAAGATGATGTGTTCAAACAAACCTCGTGTAACTCACATTACCAATCGAGCCACCTGCCCAACGCAGAAGTGACGCCCGTTCGTAATGCTACAAAATAGCAGACTTACCTCGCAATTTGCATTCCAACATGTCAACTTATTGATGGACACCATACGAACTCAGATCTAGTTGGGAATCGGAATGGAGCGGCGTTCAAAAGCCAAGCGTACAATACTTTTGGCGGAAGAAAACTACTCGCGCTGCACAGGAGCTAACTGTGCGAATCAAACCAGTCGCTACACTAGATTTGCGCGCGCAACAGCAGCTAGATTCCTGATGAGGGATCTATCAATTCCAATCGATCTTCATGCGTCACGATTTAAGAGTTCATGCCGATCCGCCTCGTGGCCAACACCGCAAGCATGATGAAGTCAATGGTGGAAGCCACGCGACGCCTTGCGCAACACTGAAAACGCGCCAAGAGAATGTGGATTGCATTCTCTACTCGAGCCTGAAGATCAATGTTAGTTGCGCAACAATCAAAGAGCACGGCTAGAGAAGGTATATGCGTTAACGTACCTTTCGATCAAATGAAGCCCTGAAGCCGTTTCCACGATGCCACTAACTTCTCCCGGCTTTAAGGCAAATGCGGCGTCCTCAAACTCCTTCTGCATGTCTCCTTTTCCGAAATATCCACTGCGCGTCGGTTAGCAAGTAGCGACTCGTTCCGTTGGAGTACCAAACTTACAGATCTCCTCTCTTTCTCGCACTGCCACAGTCAGATTCTGAGACGGCAAGATCCATCAAGTTGGCTTCACCCTTCTTGATGCGTCCCTCATATCCTTGTAGTATTTGTCGTGCCTCTTCCTTGGAGCGGGTGATTTTGGATTCCCTCCAGCTGGTTGGACGTCTGGAATCTCTGTGCTTGACGAGAAGATGTGCACAGCGAATCTTATCACCACCAGCACCGTGGCCGTTGGCCTTAGGATTAATACCGGAAGAGGTATAATTCTTGGCCATATAGACCTTGAGCTTGTCGATATCTGCACCCTCTGGTGGTTCCCATCGTGATTCTTGTGATTTGGGGTTGAAATAGTACGGTAGGTTCTTCGAGTTGCTCATCCGAATCTCCCATCCGGCGGGAAGTCCATTCTCATCGGCCTGTACAATTGTTTAGTAAAGCTGGCGTTTCCAAAGTCAAAGTGGGAGGCAAAGTAATCAAAGACGTACCATGGCTGTAACTGAGCGGCAAAGAGCGGTAATGAGGAGAAAGAGAGAACAGGCTGCGAAGAAAGCGTGGTTTAGACGGGAAGCAGCCGTATCAACGAAGCAGGTATGGAAGCGGACGATACTACAGTGGGCGGGTTAGTGGGATGTTTTGATGTGCGGAGCTTTTTGGCGTTGAGCTGCAAGTGGAACCCAGCAGCCCTGGATGCAAGGTCGGCTTGGGCAGGCGGGGAGGCAGGATTAGAGCGCACGCAAACCCACGCCCCTCGGCCTGCAATTACTGAGTGGAAAATCCCACGACAAATGGACGGACCCCCACAATTACGCCCGCTGCAGAATGACCACTGATGAGGTGATGCCGAGTACGCTTTCAAATCAACAAAGTCGATCAGCTGGACTCGTTCGCCAACCGTTCCTATTCCAAGTCCACTATCGTATCACGGTCTGTGCCCGTTCTTCACCCAGCAATCCAGTGACTGTTGTCGACCACACGTGCATTACTCAGCCCCAAGAACCAGTCATTGGGCGCCTGCTATGACTTTGCCTTGTTGTTCCTGTCCATCTTGAAAACGCTCCGCTTTCGCTACTATCGACGATCCACTTTCACCTTCCATTACATCCCAACCCCGACCAATCTACTCCTACCTATTCTCAACGACACTAAAGCAACAGATTTATCTTTGTACCTCCCTTGTATACACGCATCTGAAGCTTTCAAAATTCACATACACGCACACACCCTCCTCCACCTTTCTCCATCGACCTCTCGTGGAACCTCTGGACTTTTCGTCTAATTTAGATATATTCACTCACCATCGAAATAACGCCATGGCTGACTCGCCAGCAAATATGAACGAACAGGAAGAGTCGAAGAAGATCAGTTTTCGGTTCTGCCGTGAATGGTGAGTAAAATTCCACGCTATACTCTGGTGAAGTGTGCATAACCAACGCGTCACGACACCAAACACTAGCCCTTACTCCTGTATTTCTGCTTTTCCGCTCGTGAAACAACGCCCGTTCTGCTCTTTTCCGGTTTTGGGTTGTGTTGCTGCCATTGGCTCACATACTAACGAATATTACAGCTCCAACCTTCTCTACCCGCAAGAAGATCGCGCCAACAACAAACTCGAGTTCGCGTGCCGCTCGTGCAACTACAGTGAACCTGCGTCATCCGAATGCATCTATCGAAACAACTTGGGCACCAACGCGGTCGGCGAGACCAGTGGAATGACCAAGGACGTTGCAGATGATCCAACGGCAAGTGCCCTCAGCCCTGCTCCTGACTTTTGCACCCTCTGTGGGAATGAGATCTTCTGCGAGATCTGCGGGCAAGAGTCGGATCGTGGTTTTTGGCTAGAGGTAGAAGATCAAGAAATGCCGGACGCCTTCGACACTGGTTTGGAAACTCCTCCCTTGAGCCTAAGCATTCCCAGCAGCACCGCAAGTCAGCAAGACTTCTTTGACCAACAATCTGCCATGGCTACCCAATCCTTCGAATCTCTCCAATCACAGCTGCCAAACGTCTCTCAGCAACCAGTACCTGTCGACGGCATTGAAGGGTTGAACGAAAACGTAGACACCTCGCAGAAGATAAAAGAGAAGGATATACCTGTTTGATTTGATTTTGGCAGTCTTTCATAGCACACCATGGCAAGTAGCTGAGGCTAACCGCCGTGCTTAGCTGCCAAGAATCAACAAGCCGTGCCCGAAATGCAGTGCACAGGAAGCAGTCTTTTTCCAAGCACAGCAACGAACTGCCGAGACTGGCATGGTGAGTGTTCGACACGGTACTTTGTTTCCCGTATACTGACTCTTCTCACTGTGAAGAAACTGTACTATGTGTGCGAACACTGTGGCCATCGCTGGCAATGATCGACTATTCGACCGCCACTACTAGCTTCAGCATCGAAACGCGAAAAGTATGGTTTTTGGACTCGGACCAAATGGAATGAACCGAGCAGCATTCTCACGGTGTAGGCTGGACGGTTGTTCCGATTGACGGATACCATTTGAAGGCGCTCGTGGCTAGTTAGATACCCAAAATTGATTCAGCGGTGTTACTATGAACCCTCCAAATGTGATTCTAATAAGCCCATATTCAACGCCGCCCAATGCTAACAAGCAACGCAACGCTATGCAACCAACCACAATGCACATAACCGCCTCCAGGCACGCTATCTACACATGAACCGGCGCCAAACTCAGAATCTTGCTCCAGCCCTTCTCACGGACCTCCTTACCGACAACGCCGGTCATGCGCGACCCGATGGGCTCACCATTCTTGGCGATCAGCACGCACGCGTTGTCGTCGAAGCGCACGACGGACCCGTCCTTGCGCTGCACCTTCTTCTTGGTGCGCACCACCACCGCGTGCCGGATGTCGCCGCGCCGCACCTTGTTCGCCGCCGAGATCTGCGCCGCCGACGCCGGCCCGCTCTCCGGCCCGAAGTTGCGCTGCTTCTGCACCACCACGACGATGCGGTCGCCTGCGCTGCGCTGTCAGTGGCGTGGCTCTGGGAGGGAGGGGAGCAAGAGGTTGGGGGTTTGGGATATCGACGAACCTATTGTGGCGGCGCGCTTCATTCGCAGCACGTTGATGCATTCGACGATGGCCGCGCCGGAGTTGTCGATGCAGTTCAGTAATGTCTGTCGGATGGTTAGCTGCGATTCTCGAGACGCTGCGGAGCAGCGATTGGCGAGGCAGACCTTTAGCTGTATCATCGTAAATTAAGGAGGATTGACAGGGAGGAAGGTAGGATAGGAAGGACTCAATCAAGTCCTTTCACTCAGTTTAAGAAGGTGGGACGCAAGCTCAATTCAAAGCTCTGGATCGGATGTTGAAGTTTGTGAATTTTTCAGGCCGCAATGCAACTCGTCTCAGGCGTCAATCAACCTCATTACGACAGGACGTCTTGAGTTTCCAATAGCTTTGATGATACGTCTTCAGCCTAAATAAAATACATTAAATCGCTCACAGTCGACCTGGAAAGGGTCGCTGAAAGTACAAGATGCAGTCTGGAATATCAGGTCAGCTTCGCTCAGCGCAAGAGTTTGGATGGCTGAACTAAACGTACTTTCATAGCTTCCCAAGAGCTGCACAAAGCTTTCCAGGACTTCAGCAGCTCCAAATCGGAACGCGCCCTCCTCGTCACCGTCCAAAATGAGGAACTCGTTCCCAAAACCACAATCGCCAGTTCGTCATCCAGCCTATACGCCGACCTCAGCAACGTGCAGTCCCACCTCTCGGACAAAGAAGCGCTGTACATCCTGCTGCGGCTGGACAACGGGAGCTTCGCCGCGATCACGTTCGTGCCGGACGCCGCGCCCGTGCGGCAGAAGACGCTGGTGGCGAGCACGCGGCTGACGCTGGTGCGCGAGCTGGGGTCGGAGCGCTTCAGCGAGACGCTGTTCGCGACCACGAAGGACGAGCTGAGCGCGGCCGGCTGGAAGCGGCACGAGGCGCACGCCGCCGAGGACGCCCCGCTGACCCAGGAGGAGTGGGACCGCAAGCAGCTCCGCGACGCCGAGGTGCAGGAGGTAGGCGGAACGGCCCGCCGCGGAGCCGGCTACGGCGGCGGAAGCAGCAGCGGCTTGCGGATGGGTGCCGGCGAAGGCGTTGTTGACGCTCTGCGGAGGCTGGAGGATCGCGCGCTGGTCCTGCTCAGGATCTCGGCTGGTGAGAGTATCGAGTTTGCGGATTCTGCGACCGCCGTCGCCCCCGCGGACCTGGCGTCGCATATTTCGAACGAGGAACCCACCTACGCGTTCTACCAGCACAGCTATGAAGGTGAGAATGGACCAGAATCAGCTGTTATATTCATATACACATGTCCGACTGCTTCGCCGGTAAAGCAACGTATGATTTACGCCAGCAGCAAACGGAGCGTTGAGACTTTGGCAGAGAGGGATGCAGGCTTGAAGCTGGTCAAGAAGATGGAAGCTACCGATCCTTCTGATATTACAGCTAAGGCGATCGAGGATGAGTTCCAGGTTAAGCAGGAAGTCAAGACCGGGTTTGCAAGGCCTAAGCGTCCTGGACGACGCTGATGCGGCAAGGAAGGATAAACGCTTGCATGCCATACTCATGACGCTCACGATAATAGCCAGCGCAAGCCGGCTTGTCGTGTTTTTTAGGGGTGCTTATGACCACAGCTTCGATAATAGATTCCACTAAGAATCTTAGACCTGATCATCCCATCCAACCCAGTCCACAAAAGCATTACCGAAGAAGTCATTCGTCCATGTTGTCAAGTCACTTGGCTCAGCATCATAATTCTCAACCTGTGGCTGACCTACCGTAGGCGCCGTAATAGCATGGTTGAAGAATGAGTCCCAATCCAACATGTTTGCGGTTGATGGCCAGTGATCAGGTAAAGCTCCCTTTAGGGTTGGGCCGGGTGTTTCTTCGCCAACACGACATACTAGACGATAATGATGGTCAGTTGCTTGATCTAGGTCAGAATCGCGCCGTCCGTACATACCTTGAGGGTGAATCACAGATCTGGCATGCTGCGCTAAAACCACAGCGATACGCTCCAGCTTTGCCGCAAGCGAATTCCTTGAACTCATCTTATTCAGAAAGACTGGAAGTTGCTCCATAGCGGCGAGAGCTTCCTTGTTCTCCTCTGATTCGCCCTTCCCATTCGAAAGGAGCTCGCCGAACAGGTATAAGAATGGGGTAAAGGGACCACACAAAAGGTGCCAAACAATGCCGTTATAGGGTTCCTCGGAATTAGAGACCATGTTTTCGAGTAAACGAAGCATCCGCTTCGAAGATTCGATGCACTGCACCTTCATCGGAGGGGACGATCGAGCGAGGAGGATGAAAAGGTACTCATACTGGAAGTTTACATTGCACAGGCCAAGGTCAATGGAAGCAGCACTGCTAGTGTCAAGGAAAGGTTTCTCTACCAGCGCAGCAGCCTCCAGAATCTGCATAGCATGTCAGCTCTTGGATGCCGAGCCTTTCGAGAGTAGTTGTGCACCCGTTGTGCCTGGCGATACCACGACTTAAGATCCTCACTAGTCGATTCGATTCTGCGATCATTAGGCGTTGTCTCCTCGTGAAGACAATTCCAGATATCCGCCATTATACGGGACAGCAGAAACATCTGGTGGATATAATCTGAGCTCATGTCAGTTTTGGTCTGCTGTTTCAGATCATCACGGACATCTGGTATCCCGCTGATGGCCTTTTGTTCAAAAGCTGACTTACGCGCTCCAAATACCGCCGGCGCGCCGGTGGAGGCAAGATGAGGCTGAAAAGGTAAGAGCTGGTCTAGCGTGGGCAAAGGAATCTCTCTCGCCATTCCGCGGTGGAAAGTGGGAGGTCTACCAAAGATAAGAGCCAGTCCTATGTCCACGAGATTCAAGTGCCAAAACATTATAACACGCCGCTCCCGGGTCTGGGAGTCGAAACGGCGGTGGCTTACTCCCAATGCCTGCAGCATCCTACAGGCGTTTGTGACTAACATCCAACAAAGCGATGGTTTGGTGAACTCCTCGACATCGACAGCGAGTACAATCAAAGCCTGGATATTCGGTTCGCTGGGCTCGAGGAGGAGTCTCGCGTCGTTGAGGGCGAGCCAGAGATTGCATCGAAGCTTTGCTTTTGTGGATTCGTCTCTGGGATCAGTGGAGCAAACCAGACCGAGAATGATGCTATAATACATGACCAGCCAAGCTCTATCCTGCACTTGTTGCGGGCGAGATGCTCTCAAGTGATCCAGCACTTCTGGAGGCGCAGATCCAAATAAGGGCCGACCTCGTTTCAACCCGGCGATGAAAGCTGTTGCAAGTGGTGTCAGCGGCCGCCTGCAATGGAATTATCACAATATTCACCGTTTACCCAGGATATCGCCCGATCTTCGAACAAGAAAAACTTATTATAAGTTTTATCAAGCTCCCAAGTGTCGTGCCAGACCGCCGCACAGGCTTCAGCCAAAGATGACAACGCACCCAGAGAGTTGTGTGGCGATGTATCGAGTCCGCGCAGCCGCTCTCGAGTTACTTCTATGTCAGTCGCGAGGTTGGACTGTAAACTACTAGTGGCCACTTCAGAGGCATGATTACGAGTGGCTATGACAGGAGACAGCTGATCAGCAAGGGCGGTGTCATGTTTCCGCTTCCTGTTGCGACGAATTACTCCAGATCGTGAATAGGTGCAAGCAGTGGCTTCATCTTTGCAACGCTGGCATCCAGAACGTCCACGAGAGCATGCAACCTACAGACTTGTCAAAACAGTTCCTCCCGGCCTGACAAATAGGTGAAATAGCCTTACCTTGCGAGATCGGCATTTGTCGCACTCCAGGCACCATTCCGGTTAGTCTATGATTCTGATGGATTGTAATTGACGGAAGCTTACAGCATATGAAGCCAGAGTCTCGGCCATGGCTGGGGTAGTTGAGCGTTTTGCGATGGGGTCGTGGCCGCCTTCCGGAAGTTATTAAGTGAGGTTCAAGCTCCGAGACCCTTTACGCTACCGAATAACCTCCGTCAGAGCTTACGGAACTTACGCACCCCAGCTTCAATTTCGAGGGAACGTATTGCGCTGAGGATATTCAATATTCGGCCTGGTATAAAAAGATGACAATTTGCACAAACGATTTGGAACTCACATTTGCGTTAAATTATCTCAAAATACTTCCGCCATGGCACCGCCCATCGCTATCCTCGGCGCAGGCCCAAGTGGTCTGGTACTGGGCCGCATGCTAGAACTCGCCAACATCGCCTACGTTATCTTTGAGCGAGACATATCAAGCAATAAGACCACTTCGCGAGCTGGTACGCTCGATATTCATACCGGCTCTGGTCAACTCGCTCTCCAAGAAGCCGGCTTATTGGATCAATTCAAGAAACTCGCCCGCCGCGACGCGCACACCGTACTGGCCGATGCGCAAGGCAAAGTTTACATCAGGACCGGTGAAAGCGATGAGGCCAATGAAGACAGACCAGAGATCGACCGTAAGGATTTACGAGCCTTGCTCCTGAACTCCATCCCGGCGAATAAAGTCCGGTGGGGCTTGAAGGTTCAACAAGTGCAAAGAGATGCCGACGGATCAATGTCTGTCTGCTTCGCGGACGGAAGTATCGAATCAGGATTTCGACTCGTTGTGGGGGCGGATGGTGCATGGTCCAAAGCTAGAAATCTAGTAAGTCAGCTCTCTAATATCTATCCTTGAGCGACTAACGATGAAAGGTCACATCCGCCAAACCTCAATATTCTGGACTGCACTACTTGACTACAACTATCAACCCGGAGAATCCGTTCTACTCCGCTGCCGTCTCGTTGGCCGGACAGGGCAACTATATGGCCTTCGGCGAAGGAAAGCAAATTGTTGCTCTAAAGCTGGGTGACGACTCCTACTACATCGGTGTTGGCTTGCGTCTTCCCCAGAATTGGAGTTCCGAGAACGCTGCTGTTCTCGAAGACCCGTCAGCGCTACGTCAGTCGCTGCTAAATGACTACTTCGCAAACTGGCCTCAGCAGCATACAGACTTGATCGAGCACAGTGAAGGAGACTTCTATGCTTGGCCGCTGTACGCCATGCCGACTGAATCGTTGTCGTGGAAGACGGTTCCTGGTGTTACTTTGATAGGAGATGCTGCGCACGTAAGGTAAGCTACATCACCCCATAACCTTTCCATAACCACTAGCGCAAGCAACTAATGATATCATTAGTACACCCTTTGTTGGTGAAGGTGTCAACTGTGCCATGACGGACAGTCTCCAGCTGGCCCAGCAAATCGTCAAGCATGGGTTGGATGATCTCGACCTTGCAGTGTTGGAGTACGAGAGACTGATGTTCCCTCGTGGGATTGATCTTATTAGCAGAAGCACGAAAAGCGGCGAGTTATTTTTTGCGCCGGACGCACCTCGAGGATGGCTCAAAGCCTTTGCCGGCATTGATTGTGCTTAGAGAGGTTCTGGGCTGAGTCAGAGATCCATTGGGGAGTGGTTGGTGTGTGTACCATTACGAAATAGATCGGTATATCTCTTACTTAGTCCCTACGGTGTTCGATCATTGAAGCGACCTTTTTCTTAGAACACCACACATATCGCGAATGAGACTTTGCTAGTAGCTTATTCGTCAGGTCATATTGAACACTCTACCTCCATGCGTCATACAGATCTTTTCTGTCTGCCGAAGAATACTCTTGTCCAACTTCGTGACGCAGGGCGACACAGTTGCGGTAGCTGTGCATGCATAACGTTCATTGGCCACTGTCGCAAATAGAGAAGACTGCAAGTCAAGTTGTGCAGGTCGTCTGAGACTCCTAACCGAAGCAAAAAGTGTTGCAGCCAAAATTTCCTAGTGGTCAGACTTTTTCAATTTCACCAATTATTTTGGATTTCTCTTGGCGATGAAACGAGGGCATTTGAGTTTTTCCTTGTCTCTCGAATTTGACAAGGCCGTACAACCTCGCTATGACAAGGAATGGGAAAAGAGCCGGCCATCCGCGGACGTTTGTGAATTTGTGCAGCGTCTTGGCCATGGCCAGGTTTCGGGGCTATCTTTTAAAGAACATGGTCGTCAAAAGTGCCTAGAACGAAACAATATAGGTAGGGTACAAGGGTTTTCCTGCAGCTTTTACGGGTACCTGATCGACCAGCTTGGGTAGAAGACCTCGGACATCAGTTGTGTGTTTTACGTCGCTGGGGATTAGTCTGCTGCAATGAATCAATTCATGGCGTTTCTCCCGCGAGCATGACTTTTGGATTTTTATGGGCCTTCGGATATCCCTACGAAAGCTGACACGCCTCTGCCGCGTGGAGCAGCCACGGGTGAGGCATTCCACGTACACACTTTTACCGTAATCTCCACTTAGATAGGGTCAAGAACTACGAGCAATTCACCAGTAGGAGCAAGCCTGAGTAGAGCACGCGCACGGAGGCTGTTCATGGACCTTTGTAGCATGTCTTGCAACGGTTTTCTCAGATCTTTCTAGAGCGAGTATGTCGCGCAGCAATTGAATGGAACTTGGCCAACGGATTTTCGATCGATTAGAGGTATCCACTCTGCAAGAAAGCAATCATTTTTGACGTACATTTTGATCGTGCAGAGGCTGGTTGAAGCGCTTACGTCCCAGCCCTGGGTTGGATGTCTCTCCTGCAGCGAGCGGCGCAGCAGCAGAGCGCGATAGGCTGGATCAATCTGAAACTCGACAAACAGGAGCACGCTTCTGCACGGAGTGCAGCTCTCGGGAGTCTGTGGAGAGTCTGGCACAGACTGCAACGCGTGACTTCTATTTGACCGCGCTGAGATTTTCTCGATGCCTCTTCAGTGATCGCTGTGCCTCACCGTCAAGGGGGTTTGACTTTCGATATTCGATAATTGACAATCAATTTCTTTGGCGAACCATCGGTTCCTGGATCAACACGCTAGGAGGCATGTCAAAACGACTCGAACCAACCTACAGCGCGGGCCGGCTCCTCTGATTCCCCTTCCGTGCTGAGCCCCCTTAGCGCGCTGCTATATTCCGCTGTCTGAGCCCAGCACATTCGGACGCTTTTGGTGTGTCGCTCGTACGGGGGGGGTGATGGACAGGGTTACAGTGCAGTAATGAACGTATGCCATCCTGGCCTTTACGTTAGAGCTTCAGAGCGTGTGGGGCTTCTTGCGGTTTCGAATTCTGCTGGAGATGGTGGGAGCTCACTGGCTGTGACATCTGTGACAGACTGGGAGCACGGAAAGTTCTTAGCCGCAGTTGGCCAAGTGTCTCTCGCTCTGCACGAGCTGCTCTAGGGGCTGACCGTATCCGCGCCCTGGCAATCCTAGCCGTTGGCGGCGAAAGATGAGCGCCATGGGATCCGCAAGACTTCACCCTGGAAGCGAGATTTCTGCATCACAAACACTACGACTCCTCGGGAACAGCCGTAAAGTCGGTCGCATATACTTTCACACCGCGGCGCATCGCCTCACTTGCCCTTCTCCACCATCTCCGGCCGTTTCCTGAAGCCCGCAGACGCGATCGCGACGGATACGCCAAAAGCAACGCCCGACGACCCGCTCTCGCTACATCGCTGCAAGACTTCTGCACCTAGGCATTTTGGACCTGCAAAGTCATTCTCGTGCCTGACATGGATCCAGCGAATACGTCCATCAAAACGCCGTCTGAAATTCTCTCGTCCGACTTCCCTCCCGTCTACTGAGGGGTCATCATCCTCACCGTCATCAACCACAACAACCGACGCGCCGCCTGTCGGCTCCGAGCAGTAGCTGGCAGGCGACGACATCACGCAAACCTTAATCACGTCTTCTTGAATATTCACCATTGTGTGGCGAGAGTTCCATAAGAGACTGGACAAAGAGCGCCATTGTACGAGCACAACGCATTTGCGCTTTGTGTATCCCAAAATATCGAACGTACTACCTCACGGTACCTCTTTGTCATCATTCCGGACATCCAGATTCCGCACCCGACAACATCCTTTTAACCTCTAGTACCGTTGTTGGTTCCCGTCGCTATACCTTCTACCGACCCGAACACCCTAGAACTTATGTTCAGCATTAGACCGTCATCGACCAAATCGAATTAAGATCTCCCAAAATCTATTCAACTATAGCGATTCATCTGGGTATCTAGCTTGTTGGATTGCTCACATCGTTTCCTTAAAGATGAACGGGATTAACTCCTCGACAACCCTACGGGAACAAACATCTATCATGCCTCGGCGCATGAACAGTTACTCAACACCACAGCGGCCTTCGACTTCTTCGGGAGAGCTCGTCACTCCACGGTCTGAGCTGCTTCGTCAAGCTCTTCAAGAGAAGAGAAACTTACCTCTGCGAACTGCATCGAGCACGCCTCGAAAACCACGAGGGGCTTATAAGAGTCAAGCGTATCAAGATGACTGGATACAGTCATCCGAAGATGACCAGAAGATGAAGAGACGTAGTAGTGGCACACGTCATCATACGCGCCGCTTGACGGACTCTGGCGTCCCTAGGACTACCATTGCTCCTAGTCCACCGACCACGCCAACGCCTGGAGTTGGAGCGAAGGAAGCCACAGCAGAGATCGCCAGGTTGGAAAAAGAGAACTGGGATCTTAAGCACCGAGTATGTCTGCAGCAGGAGCGAGCGCAGCAACTAAACGAGCAACTTGAGGCGGCGCTCGAGCAACTTGAAGGCAGCCGAGACCTTCGAGAGCGGAATCATCAACTCGAAATCGAAAAGGAAAAGTTGAAGGATCGCATATCGCGTCGCGATGAATCTATCCGAAAGCTGAAAGAGGACAACAAGCAGTTGAATGAGATTCAGGATGAGCTCGTCAATGAAATGGATCAGAAGGATGAGGAGCTGCAGAGGTTGGAGCAGGAAGTTGGCGATCGGCAACTGGCTTTGGAAGAAGCTGCCGGTTTTATTCAACAACTGGAGTTCAAAGTTGAAACTCTACAGCATGCCGCGGATAAGTCTATTAAGCCACAACCATCTCAGTTATCTCAACCATCTCAACCATCTTCTGGCGAGAGACAACTGGATTCCGACTACTACAGCGCTGACCACGAAGGTGATGAAACTGCTAAGGTCCCCATCTCGAAGCCAAATCAATCGAAATCTGCGGACACTCCCTCGATGCAGGACTCTGATTACTTTAGTGCCTCCCCCAACTTGACTCCCTCAACACCTAAGGATTCTCGACCTCAGACTGCAGTCAATGGAAGGGACGAGCAGCGCGCTCGAGCCAGGATGTCGGCGCTATCGTTTAACCGGGAGATTGGTCTTCGTTCAATCGCATCCAAGGACTCTCTCTTCGGTAACCTCTTGGAATCCACCCCTCTGCCAAAAAATCAAAGTTCGCGTACGTTGCGAAGAAAATCGTCCAGGCTGCGAACGTCCATCTCCGAAAGCATGTCGTCATCTGGCTCTTCCACCACCATAGGATCACCGTCCTGGTCGAATATGGCACGACCATTACGAGACCTGTACAAGTCAGGAGAACTATCTCGTGGACTCACCGATGACCACGCGAACCCACTTGTAGAGTACACACCCTCTGCAGGAAGCTTTACAAGTCGAGAAATCGACGATGACATCTTTTCACGAGGCGGTACCACCCGCCCAAACTCATCTGCGTCAACTCTGACTATTCAATCTCAATCACAATCTCAGCCACAATCACAACCACAATTACAGTTTCTCTCGTTGCTAGGCACTGACACGCCAAACTACGATCGATGGCCTCGTAAACTTCCAGAATGGCCTCCGAGTGCAGGTCTGGCGCTTCGGGATATTCTCTTCCATGGAGAAGAGGAGAGGAAAGTCAAGACTCCTCCGAAACCTACCGGCGCGCGTAGCAATCCAGAATTGCTGAAGAAGACACTCGTCACTAAAGCACCTTCCCCTCTGTCGCAACAAACTCCTTCACCCACGGCCGTACCACCGAGAGACTCATCGCTGAGGTCTTCCAAAGGCCAGAAGTAGTTTCGAGTTGTTTCGATTCTTGTCATTATTTGATTTCACTGGCGTTGCCATCATTTTCGAGCAGGCAAGCATGATTGTGCATCATCTTACTGGTGTTGTACTTTATCCAATTCAAAGCTGAGTGTGGAGTCGGTTACCAAAAGCTGGTGATTGTACTTTTGATGACTTGTATCGATATACCTCCACGGCCGATCTGAACTTCTGTTTGATTAGTTGCAAGATTATTAATGACAGCTTCGATGCAATCCAATCCCGTGGATTCTTTGTTGTTTGAGCAGCTGAATATATTAAGAATCCCTGTAATGTCTGTCCGTAGGTCGTGAGAAGCAGTTGATTAACTGCCTTCACCCTTTGCTCTCTCGGAGATTTCTCTGCGACTCTTGTCACGCATAGGTTCCTTGCTCTAACTTGACTGTAGCCATGCTGGGATCTGTGTAATTGTCCACCCCGACGGCTCATCTCTGCCGTGTGGCTGTCACAAGCGCCTAGCTCAGCTCCACGCATCTTCGCTACATGGACTAAGGCTACACAGCCACAGCCTACGACCCCCCGATATCATCCAAATCTCTATTCAAATTCTGAACTCTTCATAAGAACTGCTAGAGCTGTGAGTGCACGCGCACGTCGAAAGCGAACGCCGATCTTGTGGTCGCTAGCATCCTTGGGGCTCTGTGTAATTCGTCCCCTGCCAGCCTGCTGGCTTCGCCTAGTTGAACAAATGGCCCTCTGCGAGCAGTGCAGCGCGATCGATTTCCGCGCCGCTGGCGTGTACACCCCAGGCGATCCGAACTATAATTTCTTCGCTTTGGACGACATCCCGTATCTCCCGCTCAGGGAAAGAGCAGAAGGCTGTGTGTTCTGCAAGGTGGTGTCTGAAGCGTTCCTCGGCTGGGCGGAAGCGTACTTTGGAAGCGTTGACCGCCTCTCTCTCTCCGATGCAAGAGTGGGCTTCGCAGCCTTGAGATACAAGAGCCTGGCGGAAATTAACGCTGATGGCGCAGATGAATCAATGACACCTTCTCCCAGCCTCTTCAGGATCTCAGCCAGTTTCACAGTCCAGAACCCCGACGGCGACGACCTATTGGGCCCAAGCTTTGAATTTCAAAAGATTGGATCGCATAGAATTACCGTTGAGTCCATGTTTGATGGCTTTGGCGTCGAAGATGAAGCTCCGGAGCCCTATACTGGTCGAATTCGCCCACTTCTAGCAGACTGTAGACTTTTTCGGAAGTGGAAGGATGATTGCTTAGCTGAGCATCAACGGCAGTGCGGAGCATGGTTCCCGGGAAAGAAACCACCCAAGATCCGCCTTATCGACGTGAAGCGCAAGTGTATCATCGAAGGGACGGAGAGCCACCAGTGGGTCGCATTGAGCTATGTCTGGGGACAGGTGCAAATTTTGACTCTCAAGCGCCATTTGTACGATGATTTCCTCTGCCCTGGATATCTATCGCGTGACAGGGTACCAAAGACTATTTACGACGCCATGGAGCTGACCGACGCCATCGGGGAGACTTTTCTCTGGGTTGACAGCCTCTGTATTATCCAGGATGATCCGAGGGACAAAGTGGAGTTCATCCCACGCATGGATGCAGTATATGGTCATTCGATATTGACAGTGATCGCGGCTTGCGGTAGAGACGCTCAATCAGGGCTTTCAGGAATGCGCCCAGGGTCAAGACTATGCGTCCAGGAACTGTTCACTGCCAAGGGTATATCTTTCGTTCAGACACTCGATCCTGTGAACGCCTATAGCATTGGGTACCTTACAGAGTCCTTGTGGAATACTAGAGGATGGACTTTTCAAGAAGCGCTCCTGTCGCCACGTATGCTCATCGTCACGCCAGAGCAAGTGTATTGGCAGTGTAGTCAATCCTCGTGGTGTGAGGATGGATTTTGGGAACTTGACCGCTCCCGGGCCATCTATCGTCATGGACTGACCGAAGACTTTCGTGATGTTTGGAGTTCGAGGTCAGAGCACGCCGAAAAAAGGTATCGACAGCTAGTTGAAGTATATTCTCAGCGAGACTTGACGCGAGAGAGTGATGTATTGGATGCTTTCAAGGGCATTCTCGGTGCGTTTGAGCTCCATTCTGGGATGGAATTCTTCTGGGCGCTTCCGATCAAGTACTTTGGCGCTGCGTTGACCTGGCCGGCACATGATGAGAAGATACCAGTGCGGCGCCGAACTGGACTGTGCCAGTTCAGCGATCCCAGAGGTAAGGTTGTGGAGTGTCCTTTTCCGAGCTGGTCCTGGGTAGGTTGGACAGGCAAGATACATTTCGATGAAATTTTCGGTCTTTTGACATCTCGACATGCAAACCTCGTCTTCTACCGACTCACTCACGAAGGTGAGGTTGAGATCATACCACAGAGCTCCGACTTTAAGGAGAAATACGGAAACTTTTCTCCGGCCAGAGGGGAGTTGAAACCACCAAATGCCATCTGGAGAGAAGACATGTGCACGGAAATCACAACATCCGACATTCCATCTGTAGTTTTCCAGACGGACATTTCGAGTACTATTCTGGCTTTCTGGTCTAGCATTGCCACGGTTACACTTCAATATGTACACTCTGGTGAGGAGAGGACGGCCAGTAGATGGGACGCAGAACCAAGGATCCTACACAACGGAGTCGAAGTCAAAGGAATGTGGGGTCAAATTCCACGCCATCCACCCGATTTGGAGGTGGAGGATGTCCGACTGATCGTTATAGGCCGCAATACATTGAGCCTCCTGCGGCGAAAGGAGCAGCTGATTGCCATTGTTGCAGATCGAGATGACGACAAGGGACTTACTTATCGAAAAGCGATGGTGACAATTGACGAAGAGGTATGGAACAGTCTCCGAAGAACTTGGGAGAAGGTCATTTTAGCGTAGCTACAAGTCTAGCAGGAAACTACACAAGATGGAATTCTGCTGCGCACGCAAGGTACGGATACTCCCACAAAATCAAGCGCGACGGCGATGATGTAAAAACATAATATTCTGGATAGAAGGGCCCCGCATACTCAATGATAGTCACGGCATTCGAATATTCAGAATTCTGGAAAATATCGATTTGTGCACTGAGTTCGAATTGTTTGAAGTGAAAGTACCCGTCGATTTTCTTATCACGTAGGGAGGCATGTTACTTGGTCCAATATCATGTCCATAGTTCGCTACTTCAAGTTCATTGACTTGTTCAGTTCATGTCTGAACAATATCTTCTTCATCTCCTCTTTGCCAGGACTATCACATTGTCCTCTGGCAGTATGGCCGTAATGGACTAAATCCGGATCTGCACCATAGTCTAGTAAAATTTGGAAAGCCTCTTTCTGTGAACATGAAACAGCAGTTATAGCAGGTGTGGACGCTCCAGATGGGGCATTAGGATCAGCGCCTTTCTCTAATAAAAGTCGAATCAGGTCTAGGTTGGAATCTGAGTAGCACGCCCTCTGGAGAGGCGAGTTTGCCCCAGCCCATTTACCTCCATCAACGTGGGAGAAGTTGTTGATATCAATGTCGTAGTTGAGCAGAAGTATAGCTATATCTCGTTGAAGGCGCCTGAGAGCTTGGGTTAAGTAGGTCCCATATCCAAAGATTTCCCAGTTTGGTAGTACTTTCGGCACTGGGTCCGCTCCAGCATCGAGGAGGATACGCATGAGCTCCAGGTTGCCATTTTCCTGAGCGTGAGCGAGAGGTGCAAAGCCATTCTCATCTGCAAGATCGAGATTTGCCCCCGCAGCTATGAGCGCATTTGCTATGTCCATATGGTTGAAGATTACGGCGAAGGTAATAGGCGGCCGTTTATGCGTTGGATCTGTTTCGTCAATATCGATTTCACCCTTGTTTTCTTGTATGTAGTGCTTGACTCCGTCACTATCGCCCTCCATTACAGCCATAATGAAATCAAACTGCTTCAGCGGATCATGGCGAGGTTTCTCTTCTTCAGCAATTGACTTCTTCTCGTCCAGTTCTGCCATACGTGCTGAAACAGGCCTATGAGTAAAAGTGGATTTTGTTCCGTCGTAGTCCTTTGCAACACCTCTTTCTTCATCCAGATTAGGTGCAGTTGCTATTCCGCAGTGCATTTGTGGTTCCGAGGTAGTCTCAGAATTGGGATTTTCGGACTTCATAATTTCCGGTTTGTTCGCTGTTTGGCGCAGAGAGACTGTTGTTGTTACTGCGGCGGACGGTTCCACTTCTTGATTTACCACCCTATCCGTCACCTTATCTGCATCCTGATGCTCACCTGTGACCGCTTTTGGACGACTCATTGCAGAGGTGTGTTCGAGGACTCCTAGTTTTTTGTCGCCTGCTTTTCCTTCCAGACCAGATGACGGATTGTGGGCAAAAGCTGTATCGGCAGTAGGATGGTCCAATACCTTGACTTCGAGCTCTTTGTCAAGATCAATAAGCTTCTCCTGCGTCCTTCTCCTTACGGGACCGCTTAAGATGGGATAGCGATCAGCAATCATTATTCTGGAATGCTGTTAGTATGCAACTCAGAGCAGCCGGGCGAAATTCACCCTAGTAAGGCTTACTGCATCATTAAAATTTGAAGACTGAAGTTCAGAGTCTGTTTTTCCCTTGCGAGATCCTTCAGGAGGTCTTCGAGTGTCCCCTTATCAAACAAGTATCTTATTTTATTCCTCCAGCTCATTCTGATCTCTGGTCGAAGTTCACTACTCTCCACTTCCTCCAATTTCAACGTCGTAAACACTATTTTAACGGTGTTCTTGCAATTCTGAATCGCGACGTCCATATGATTGTAGGATTGAGGTTGCAATACGAGGCCTTTCTCATTGAAGGTCCGAAGGGTTGACGCCAGGTTCTCGGTTGCAGAATGGAAAGCATCCAAGTCTTTTGATAGTCTTTGAACCGTAATAGGCGCATTTTCCATAGTTTGGTATGCATTTCGTAACCCGATTGCTGATTTGCTTGCCAAATCGACGAGCCCTGCTACACTGGAAACCAATCCGATTACTGCAACTAATTCTGCCATAATTGAGCTGAATATGAACTATGCCCAGGTTCCGTAAAGCTCACTGAAAAAAAAAAGGATGATTTCGACGAAGGAAGATCAGAATGAGTGATGACTATAATGAATTTTTAAGGCTTGCCCATTAGCGATGGAATGACGGAGGAGCTGAGATCTATATGCAAAGGAGAGATATCAGAAGCGGAAGCATACTCTACCCCTCCCTTACCTTGGCAGGAGAATCTCTATCACGGAGTTACCGAAGCCAAGCCTTGGCTACGTGAATTGGCCCAGCTAAATTCAGCTCAGTACTCCTAATATTTCAATTTCAACCGCTGAGATGGTAGCAGGAGCGTAGTCAAACCGCTCTAAGTCTGTATGATCTTAGAAAGGCTAGTCGAAGCTCTTATACCAACGTCAAGAACCCTGATAATAGAAGATATGATTCCGAATACTTCGGCCATGAGCAGAGAAATGGAATAGAGCAAGCTGGCTCAGACGTTGTCTTGGAGTTGGCCCACCCTTTGGAGACGGATACGGAAATTTGCCGCAGCGCTTGACTTCGGCTGAGGCTCGCCCACTCTATCTAAGGAACCTTTAGTGATTGAAAGAGAGAGAGAGAAGATCCATTACGGCAATGAAAACCCCTATTGGGTTTGTCGAAGGTAGGTACCTGAGTGAAGCTCAGCCAGAGCTCATGCCTCTGAGTCGGCATTCACGTAGCCCCGCCTGTGGGTACTCTACGATATATCACTCACGAAACCAGAAATAGACGTTGTGTGAGCTCACTTCGTGCTCATATCTCTCGCGCTATTTTAGTTATTCCAACGGGCCTGACCCGTGCAACAGTCAATCCTTCCGGTCTTGTTTCCTCTGGGTTTGGACTGGGACTTTAATTTCGAAGCTATGAGTTCCGAGCAAGGAAGGGAGATTGATCTAGAGAAGGGCCTAGATCCCAACTTTGAGAGTGACGGAGTTGATGGTAGTTCAACCAAGCCCATTGAAGATAGTGCGCTGCCAGAGAGCAAAAAAGAGAAGAATGCTAGAGTTCGGATTCCTGAATATGTGCTAATCTCAAAGAACTGTTCCATCAGAAACGGAAGTAATGGGTAGATGGGTTACCAGTGCTCACAACATCTTCGTATCAATGTGGTGAATGCCAGATTAGCTCTGTACGGTATAAAGACACGGTGGATAAATGACTACATGCCCAAGCATTCGCTCATCCGTTACTAGGTGCTGTCGGCATCTTCGGTGCTCTACTGCTTCTGAACAAATGCAATATCATTAAGAACTTTGCTACTGAGCCTTTGCAACGAGCCGCAATTCTGAGTAATTGGGGACAACTGTGGAAGTCTCCATCAATACGGCGTTAACGATTATGCGTGCCGTGGGTAATCTCACGGCTCTGGCGCATTTTGTTAGGAAAACGATACGGTACGGTACCAGTTCTAGATTGGCGCAAGGTGGACTACCATACCTTCCTGGGTCCCAAATCGGAGCACATACACTGCAGAGCTCGCGGCCAGACGAATGCCTATTAGGACATGTTTGCTCCCCTGCCGTCATGCTTCCCCCAATGCCACGACATTGCGGACAAGGGCGCCACTGGTGACATGCTCTTAAGATATTCATTCTCCATGACGAACCGCCGTCTCCAATTTGCATTAATTGACATCTCGATTTGGAGAGCTTGTGCAAATCAGGAAGATTCAGACTACATCTTACGATACCTCTGAACTGTTTTGTCCTCTGCGAAGTTGCTCCCTTTCGCGAATAAAACGCCGTAATGACTAGGTATCGTACCTTGTGCTTGACGTTTGAATACCGATGATGGCCGCATCTGACCGTGTCGCATTGCATCCAAAGCAACTTACACTGATTTAATGAAAGTATTTTGTTTCAAACTTAATTAGACAAGCCCATTGAGGCTCTTAATACAAAGTTTTCGAATAGGCTTAATGGTTTGTAACTGAGACAATCCGCAGCCCCACGACGCTTTGAAACTCGCGACGGCATTTCTGACATTAGAGTACAGACCGCAATCAACCCCTACACTCTCCCTACCCTTCTACGCGCTCAATGCCAGACAATATGGACGCGGATGACACCTTGACAATAGTTGTCACTGGAGCAAACAGGTATGTTCGACTTTCGTCTCCACAATAGCTGAAAGATCAAACTCCTTTTGTGTTCGTCGAGTCGCAACGCTGCGATATTGCACACGGATCCTAATGACGAGATTCCTTTGTAGTGGGCTAGGTTTCGCGATTTGCGAACGTATAATCTCCGAATTCATCGAAACTCGATCTACATCTGACCAAAAACTTCTGCTCATACCTACTACGCGTTCGCGTTCCAAGGCCGACGATACCCTCCGACGACTTGTTCTTCACCTCTCCAAAGTCTGCGCCCGGCGTGAGCGCGTCACCAAGAATACAGGAATTGCGGCGTTGCTTGAAGAGAAGGTTGACGTCGACCCGCTGCTCGTGGACCTGAATTCGATCCTTTCGGTGCAGAGCGCCGCGCAAGAGCTCAATGGCAGACTGGAGAAGAGAAACCTGAGTTTGGACGTGTTGCTCTGCAACGCTGGCATAGGAGGATGGACAGGCGTGGACTGGTGGGGATTAATTAAGCAAGCACTGACCAAAGGTCCGTTGCATATGGCCAGTAGGCCAGGCTTCAAAATTGCGAGAGTTGGTGCTGTCTTACCGCCACAACTGCCAGCTGTCGACAGTTCAAAGCACGCTGGCGAGGCCAATGGGACCATATCAAAGGCTGAACAAGAAGAAGAACCTCCGCTCGGCGAAGTCTTTTGCGCAAACGTCTTCGGACACTACCTCTTGGGCCATTGGCTTGCACCGAGTCTTCTGAGAGCAGGTGAACCAGAAAACAAGAGAGGCCGGCTGATATGGGTTTCGACGCTGGAGGCGTACCCATACACATTCTCCATGAACGACATCCAAGGCATTGCCAGTCCACTCCCCTACGAAAGCTCCAAGCGCCTCACCGACCTACTCGCTCTCACATCCGAACTGCCTTCCACGCAACCCTACGTATCCTCGTACTTCAGCACCGCCTCACCACCACGCAGCACCCGCTCCGTCGGCGCTCGCGCCGCCGCACCGCCCAAAATGTACCTGTCGCAGCCGGGCATCTGCGCGACGACGATCATGCCGATCCCGGCGCTGGTGGCGTACCTGCAAGTCGCGGCGTTCTACGTGCTGCGCGTGCTGTGCGGCAGCTACTGGCACACGGTGTCGGCGTGGAGCGGGGCGACGGCGCCGGCGTGGCTGGCGCTGGCGGCGTCGCGGGCGCTCGAGGCTGTCGAGAGCGCCGACGGAAAGGCCAAGTGGGGGAGCGTGGTCGACGTCTGGGGCCGGGAGCGTGCCGTTAGGACGGAGGTGCAGGGGTGGGGGTTTGGCGGTAGGGTTGGTGAGGTCAGGCTCAAGAGTGGGAGGTGGGATCCGTGGACTAATTCCGAGGAGTCGTTGGTGGAGTTTGAGGAGCTTGGGATGCAGGCTTGGAGGGAGATGGAGAGGCTGAGAGTGGAGTGGGAGAGTAGGATTACGAGAGCTGAGCTAGAGGAGGAAGAGTGAGAGTGTGGGATGGTGAATGGCGTGAAGGAGCTGCACTTGCAATCAGGGACAGCCTCGTTCGAGCGTTGAAGAGCTTCTAGACTTGTAAAAGTTGGAGTATAGGAGTGAATTTCAGACCTGGCTCCGTATTATACAAACATCAGCAGACGACCATACAACTATTCAGGCCTTCAAGCAATAACATCTGACCGCGCTGGTCGTTAGTTATTTTAGCATTGCTTGTTAACGACAAAGATAACCGCACAACCCAATAGTCATGAATCTCAAGAACTACTCGTAGATGGAAAGCCATTGACTGACGTCGTGTAGGTACTGCGATGTCGAATAAGCACAACTAGTCCTCAATACTGTTCTCCACTATTCCCATGGCGAAACCATCGGCTGCGTCAAAACCTTCCTGGTATCCCTCAACAAGCTTCCTACCATATGCCCTCTGGAAGCTGTCTTTAACCGTGTCAGTTCATTATCCGTTTGCTCAATTGGGGATGGAGACCTTACCATATGTCGTAGCAGGTTTTGTCTTGCAGAAGCTAACAATGATATCGCGTACTCCACTGGCCAAATTATGGCGAGGAAACTCTTTCTTGATAGCATTGAACTCATCCCACGTCAATGTTCCACTGGCATCACTATTCGGTCCTTGAAAGTCCGCCATAATTCCAAGCCTACAGATTTCCACGTTCGTCTCTTTATATTGCGCAATCGAAGCAGTTGTATGCAAGGCAATTGAGTCCCATACCAGCTGCACCCTATGCTTATCCCAATCAGCGGCTTTTTCATGCTTCTGCTCTTCATTGATCCATTCACTAGCTGCTATCGCACCATCAACTTCAAAGCGCCTATCCTTAGAGACCAACTCTCCGGTGTTGTCCCAACCAAGATCATGAAGAATTGCACTAAGAGCATGGGCCTCGATATCGATAGCTGGAACGGCATCTTTTTGTCTGAGATGGTTGTAAATGGCGACACCGAAAAGCCATGATCGTATAACATGATTGTACGTCATCTCGTCAGCGTGAGCGCGAGTATATTCTTGAGCGGCTCGAACTAGAGCCGTGTCGACAACCGTGATTCCTGCAATAACTTTCGTAAGAAGGTTAGAAGAAGCCATGGTTTTGTAGATTCAACGGATATAGGTATGATTGTTACTGTGTTTGCTGCCAATTGAGTCGGCAAATGTCAGGAGTGATATGTTTTCGATTCCGAGCTTTTTAATCAAGGACGGCATAGCCATCCAGAATGGTCTTATGGACCCCATCATAAACTCAAGAATTTGGGGTCCGAGGTTGTAGTCTTTACATGTTGACTACTTTCCAACTGCGGTAATTTTCCAAGCCTTGAGGGATCGTTACAAATTTCCCTCAGACGAGCGGCGATCGTGTAAACTTTCTTTCCGCTTCAACTTCTACTCCGTCGACTAAACGTCTCCTTGCAAAAGATCGTGCGGTGTATTGATCGTCTTGCTCTGTTTCATAATGCAAAAGACAAATGAATTCATCAAGACCATCCATATGTCCTCCACACGTTTCTCGCGCATGCGATCACAGTTGGGCTCGAAAGGTGCGCTGCACGCCAAGCTTGCACGCTGATACCAGTCGTAAGTGTGGACATCAATTAGCTTTCTCGTTCAAGCAGCTTACTTTGGAACTAGATACCCTGCAGACTGCTATACCTGTGTTTTATCGACATTGGATCTCGATGTACCGTGTACAAACCACGCAAACAACGTAATCACTGCTGACTCGACATTGACGCATCCAGCTTCATTAGGGTCCGGTACTGTTACGAATCCACGACCACCGAATATTAGAGATGAGCCGAGTCCATGGCAGCTACTTAGTTCTCCTGATGTACTCGCGCTGTTTTCATTGTGTCAATTCGTAAGCCCTAGTACATGTCTGATTTAGAGGCTTACAGGGCCAATGCACTACTAGATGAGGATGTATCCGAACTCCTATTCTAGTTGTCATGGGCAGGAGCGGTGATCTAATTAGGGAATATACCTACCCTTCTAGATGTACTAGAGCAAGAGGAGAATACAACTACTATCAGAATGCTTCACTCATCATAATGGACTCTTTGCGGCGTGCTCTTACACTACTGAATGTCAACGATTCTTTGGCCTAGAAGCGACAGTTTCTAGTCATGACATCATCATAGTATCTCTCTTTCCGTACATTTTTCATACCATAGTCGTTGAAGCCGTTATCAAAACTCGAAAGAACTTCTTAACCACCGCCCTACATTAACCCTACCATAATGGAAGTTGTGGAACTCGATCAGGCAGTCAAAGATGATGGAATTACTCGTCATGATTGATATCGGCTTGGACCCAAGTGTCGATCACATTTTACGCTTGCTGTACGTCTCCTTGCAGCACAGTGATTCGCATTCAGCCGTCTGCTGCTATCCGGAGGAGGATGCCTTGGATGACATCCAAACTTTTCTCACCATTCACCACAGGCTGTTCAGCAAGAACACGTAGAAACTCCGTACGCAGACAAAGATTCTTATCCACTTCATGAACAGTCATGGCTGAGAGTACGCCAAGTAGATGAAATGGATGTTCTTCTCTCATACTCTGTAAGGACCAACTGTGAGGAAGAGCAACGAAAGGGAAATAATGATGAAAACATTCATATCGAGAGAGGTTCTACCTCGATTGGATTGCCATTCAGTCTTTGGTATAGGTTCACTCCGGATTTGAATGTTACCGTCACGCTCCCAAATATTCTGCGGCTACCTCATAAACCCTGATCATTTTCTCTGTATAAGAGCGAGAACAAAGCCCAAGCATCTCTGTTTCCCAAGCTGGCGGGTGCGGGATCTCGCCACCATTGGAAATAGAGTTATCGGCCAAATTTAGTCCATCTTGAATTTTATAGCCTGGAAGGATGACGGTGTCGGGATTCGCGCTGGCGTATATCCTTAACACTTCGAGCTGGGAGTTAAAATAGTCGGCCTCTATGTCCTGGAAGGAGTTCTTTAACACCCCTAGCAATTCCAGCAATTTGGTCATATTTCTATGTAATCCAATCCATATGGTGGAAATAATTCGGCCATTGTATCGGAGTAGCAGCGGGCGTGCAAAGCTGCTCGGATCTGCGAAACAGGGAGGTGGAGTTTCATAAGCCTCTATTCCGGCCCCGTATCGCACGGTAAAGACGAGGGTGCCCCACTTCCGAAGCTTCAAGTCAGTGATGCATATGGGCATGGCTTCAGGCTCCTCGTCAAAGAAATGGCAGCCGAATGGAACTGGCTCGAGGGAATATCCTATGGTCGTGGAGAGGGATCCAATTCAATCCACTGAGAAATTGGGACCAATTGATGGACTTGCATATCTTTGCAGTGAAATGAATAGTGTACGAGGTTCGCCGAATAAGCCATGATCAACTGCAGTACTCAAAAATTGTCCCAGTTGTACCCTACGGTATATGCCGTCGTTGCCCATCTCTGCCAATATAGCTATCGCAAACTTTGCTTCAAACCCTCCTTTTCCGGTTACATATCTATGCTTGCCGGGCTGATGGCGAGTAGGATGAGCATCTGCAATTAATGAATGCGGTCGAAAGGTACATCGAAGTGGTATAATGTATAGAAAATCGCGGGGGCTAATCACACTTTCTGGAAGGCGTAATCTACGGCTTGTCACTGCAGGGGGAGTCGACGTCGGAGCGCATGGGAATTTGGTAATGGTCCTTTAAGAATCTATCGGTGACGATATCTCCTGAATTGGCAAAGTACCGTGGATGCTCGGCAAGCAATCCTGCTCGATGGTCTTTACGTTCTGGGTCAAGCCACGCAAAGATACTTTCATCATCAATCTTGTTGAGGATCTCCTGTTGTAATCGAAGAAAGGCATTGTCACCCTCACCATACAGCATTGGCATATTGATGGTGAATAGCCCAAGCAGACAGTAAGCAACGTCCTCTTTCCTCGACGTTTCTCGTGATGAAGCCCAATACATGCGCTGAGCTACACTGGCTTTCGTGTGTGGCTGCTTTCCCAGCAGAATATCTTGTGGAATACCGGTGATGGATTGGATAATTGGTGCTAGATTCCCATCTTTTGACCCAATAGGCTCCCAATCTCGGTCGTAGAAATAGATTTTAGCGGTGCAATCAGCTCTTGAAGAGTCCATCCTCTCGTGGACCAGCACGATTTCCGAAATTGATCTAGGAAGTGGCTTTCCCTATCGTAGGAATAAGCATTGCCGCTATTTCCCGGTGAATCATGACCATATTCGGAGTCCTTCGCGAAGTCCCGGTCACTAGGAGAATGGCGGCTGGTCCGATCGTCACCCTGCTTGTAATCTTCCCAAGTACCGTCCAAATCTTCGGCTTGAGAATTATCGGTAGGGTTACCGGAGATGTTCACATCGGAAATGTAGGCGTAGCAGAGCTTAGAAGATTTGTACCACTCAAACATTGAGTTTATAGCTTCCTGGAGCTCAGCACTGCTTCGCTTGTCGATGCAGCAGGTGTCGATCCAGCAATACTCCAGGCCATGTTCTTGCGCCAATCTGCAGGTGTTTTCCACTTTTGTAAAGGCTCTTTTTGCTCGTGCCCTCTCCTTGCCAGCCACCATATCGTCATAGAGAACTTCATCCTGAGGCGGGCCCTAGGTATGCGATAGAATCGCGTATGGAGGAGGGTCATAGGGAAACTCTATGAGCTTCATATCTGATATACGGATAAGCCACATCTGAAGCCGATATAGATAACGATTTTGCTAGATAGTGTTTGCAGAGAGCCGTGGACTGGTTAGCTATCGCGGTTTCCGGTAGGGAAGGTGGAGGAAATAGGCTGACCGATCTAAGGGTTTGCGGGAGTGAGATCCAGAAGGGGGAGTTTGAGAAGAAAGAGGAAGAAGAGGAAGACAGAAGATACAGTAGACGCTAAGCGTCGTTCAAGCTGCGGAAGGCAAGGCTGCGGTGCTTTGCCATGCTCAAAACTCGATGCTGCGCCTCCCGTTTCCCCGCGTCTGTTCGCGGTCCATAGCCTGCTTTTCAACAACAGCCCCCGGTCAACTAGCTGCAGCCCGCCGATCGAAGCTAGAGACGTGACCGACCTCGTCGAATGCTACTCGACGAGCGGTAACCATGCCCGACTTCTTGTGCTCCACCAGAGAGCGATGCGAGGTTCCTCTCTACAATAACTTCACCTACGCTTCCATATACGCCAATGGTCTACGTATGTCCTTGGTTTCATTTCTGTAGTCAGAGCACATTCGGTGCATGTATCCTTGAACTGACACTTAGCTCCGTCAGAGTCTCTGGTCTCCTTCTCGCAGATTGTCGTCACCCCAGCACTCCAAGCGAAGTATGTCCGGTAGCAGTACATCTGGCCTTACAATAATGAATGCCGAGGCTTCAAGATCGTCATCGGAAGGAAAGAATGGCGGAAACCAAGACAAGGACCAAGTCAAAGAGACGGATAGCGGTCCTCCAAAGATGTCGGATTTGGCCAAGCTGAAGGACCCAGCCAGCGGCTTTGCAACTGTACTAGATGAGCGAGGCATCCCCAAAGGCGAAGAGAAAGAGAAAGAGAAAGAGAAGGAAGTCGAAAGCAAGGCATCTTCGACAAAGGAAGAAGAAGACTGTGCGCCCAATCTGTTCTATGCTTTCGCTCGACGTACCGATTCCGACAAGCCATCAAACTCACTTTACGTTCTAACATTTGCTTCTGCCTCAATTATCTCCAATTTCTCCACCGCAATCCAAAATTCTTTCCCGGATTCACATTTCTCGCGCGATGGGCCGCAACTCTTCACCTTCAAAGGAGCAGACGTGCTGGAGAAGGCATGGAAAGCCGAGAGGAAGCCCGATCTACAAGAGATGAAAAGCAAATGGTTCTTTAGTCTGGCTACAACAGCGCAAGTTCTGCCTCTACAAAACGAGAAAGGCTGGCCTATCTCTTCAAACTCACCTCCACCACCTGCTGCCACCTCAATATCTCCATCTGCGCCGATATCTCCCACTCGACCAGCCGTAGCATCTCGATCAAGCAGTCTAAAGGGCAAAGAAAAGAAAACGGTAGGATTCGCCGACCAACTCCCCACACCCAGCGCACCGCTGGACATGGGCAAACTAGAGCGGAACCTGGAGCGGGTAACGAAGCTGGTGGAAACGAACGCGAGCCAGATCGCGTCGCTTTCGAGCTACCAAGAAACGACGTACGACACGCTGGCGGCGGCGCTGGCGTCGTCGCTGGAGCAGCTCAAGACGCTGACGCAGAGCCAGCAGCGCCTGGTGGCGGGCCAGCAGCGGCTCGTGGACGCGTGCGATGAGCTGCGCAAGGCCATGCGCGAACGTGACGACGGCTGGAGGGCGGCTAGCATCGCCTTCAGCTCCACTGCTAGCAACGCCAGCTGCGGACATGAGGTCCACAAGCCGCCGCGAAAAGTTGGGCGCAGGGTAGTGGGTTATGTTTACGATGAGGAGGCGAATGGGCAGAGGGAGAAGTGAGGATCGGTGTCGGTTGGATTGAAGTCTTGGTTGGTAGCGTATATAGCGATGACGATATGATTCACGGTTTGGGATTTCTCTTTTTATTTCTGGATAAGGCTTTCGAGAGATATTGCAAGGCCGGCGAATGGTTATTTTGAACGTCTTAGCATACAATAGGTGAAAAGGCATCGTAGGTTCTTTTCGCGACATACCCTTTCGATTAGTTCATATCAATCCATGAATTCCATGCTCAACGTAGCTTGGGAGACTTGTTCGGTTTCAGCATATTGTACATGGGGTTCCGTTTCCATGCTTGAAATCCCCGACGACAGCCATATGTACGTGGCATATTTAGTGCGGTTAGAAGAAGAGAGCTCGGTTACGGCATTGGAATCCCAGCCCTCATGACGGAGGCGATAAATCCCTAGCATTGGCGTCAGCAGATCTCCCGTGTTGATCCGGCGATTAGAGGAATATCCGACTAATGTTGTCCGTCCCTGGCGGGTATGCACCACGAGGCACGACTGCACGCCACCAGCCAGCTAAGGTATATAATGGTGGATTTGCTTCCCGAATTTGCGATCGAGTATTTCTGCGCTTCACGCGCTTCTCAACTTCAAATCATACACTTCACGAGTCAGTTCAGGCAAAGAGTCAACATATCGTGACCTCCTGCCCAGAGATCTCGACCACCCCTCTTACTTCATTCCGTAGATTCATCAATTCACCCCACGTTGTCCCAGGCAGTGCAGCACCTGATTGTCAAAGAGTCCTTGTTTCCACTATCGCCCTCACTCTGACTCCAATCTCACCCCTCGCTGGCTTGCATAGGGCACTTCTTCGCAAAGCTGCAGCTTCAAGTGCCTATTTGTTCGCTTGTGAAGCCTGCACAGTTCACATACATAAGTGGGAGCCTAGTAGCCGGCCCGAACCCTCCGACACTTGGGACCTGCAATTTAGACAACCAACGCACCCGCTTTACTTCTGTGCGTTTGTGCACACTCTCACAGAATACCTGATAGCAGTTAAGCCAAAGGATTTTGAAGCGCCGCAAACGCGGTACGAGCTTGCTGTGCCGCAGGAGAACAAAGGAAAGAGTCGGGATAATAGGCATAAATCTTCCGCGATGTCGATAAAGTAAGACACTCCTATCTCCTTCCTTTACTTTGCCGTATCAGATGTCAGAAACAACGCTTTTTCCTATCGCTCCGTCAGACATACTTCTTATACGTCTCGTAAACTTGTCAAACATTCTATATGCCCTCAGAGAATGGAATGCTAAAAGAGGCTTCGTAATCGCAGTTGGGTTATGTTGGACCCTTCGATGGGCTTCACTCCTCTGCCCGGCGAACAACGACTCTACATCTCACCACCGCGAACCGCTCTCTCCCTTCAAAGCCTGAACAAGAACCCAGGCAAACAGCCATACACCATCCAAAGCTCAGCCGGAACCGTCTTCCTCACCAACAGGCGCGTGCTATACCTCCCAGCCTCACCAACGGAGCGCTTCCAGTCGTTCGCAGCGCCAATCCTCAACCTACACGACACGCACGTAGCAGCGCCGTTCTTCGGGCCGAACGTGTGGACGGCGGTAGTGCAGCCGGTGCCGGGCGGGCACATTCCGGCGAGCGAGACGGCGCTGGAGGCCAAGCTGACGTTCAAGGACGGCGGCGCCTTCGACTTCCACAGCACGTACGAGCGCATCAAGGAGCGCCTGCAGCAGGCGGTCGAGGCCGCGCGCGAGTCCGGCCAGCTCGTTGGCGACGGCTCCGAGGGCGCCGATGGCGGCGCCGGCCCCGGGCCACTCGCTCCACGACTCCTGGCTGCCGTCCACCTCGACCAGTTGCCCGCCTACGAGGATCAGTCCGGCCGTCCGCCCGGTGCCGAGGAGCGCCCGTGCCGCGCAAATGCGCGGGATGGCGCTGTTGATGGTGGCCAGGCGCTGCGTGCTCCCCGCGAAACGGACTTTGCGCCGCCGAATGAGCCGCCGCCTGGGTATGAAGAGGTTCAAGTCGATTCCGTGGCTGATGCTCTAGAGCAGAGGTTGCGGAGTAGTGGAGGACGGGAGGATGAAGATGAGTGACGGTTTCGTGGAGACGTTTATGCAAAACTATGAATTTTTCGGTCATCTTTGAAGTGACTTTGCGGAAGCGTGGCGTTGGGATACTAAGGTCCTGGTAAGAGACTCGGCGGCGTAAGTACTGGTGTTGTTGCAAATTATAGCCCTGTGAAAAATATTTTTTTTTTAACTCTCAAATGGCTATTCTGATTGAGAATGAGGGTATCTGGACATCGGATCTTGAGTTGGTCTGTTACAAGCTACAGGGTTCCCTAGGCATATTCATCATCGCCTTGCCTTTAGCCAAATTGACGGAACTTTGCTGTCTAGTCTAAAAGTGACGACTGCTTTCCTAGGTAGATCTATTCCTTGCATTGCAAAGCTGCCGGCGTTTGCATGAAATCCCTATGCAGCTCCAGAAGGAAGCCGGGTATCTATGGCTTTAGCTTCTTACTTTCACTCTCACGGGCATCCCATGATTTGGGTGCGACGTTATTTCCTGTGGTGCCAGCGTCTGATATGCCAGCTCGCCAAGCACTCTAGGCCCGTCTTCTGGATATGCACTTTGGATATCCAATTCTCTCACGGTCAATGCCAAAATTGCACGCAGTTCTAATTGCACCAGCTCCTGGCCAATACAGTTCCGAGGACCCAATTCAAATGGCCTGAACGCATTCTTCCTCACATGTAACGGATCGCCTTCTTTGGCCACCCAGCGCTCAGGTAGGAAATCATCCGGTCGACTCCAGAACATTTCGTTCCGCTGCTCTGCCAGCGAGCAGCTAAAGAGCATGAAGCCTTCAGTAGGGTAGCGAACGCCAGTATCCGGATGCGTAAGGAAGAAATTGCGTTGGCCTTGGCGGATAGTACCCACCGGTGGAAAGAGACGGAGAGTTTCTTTGATGACGCTAGAGGTATACGAAAGTTGGTTGAGAAGTTGGGGATTTTCTACGATCTTTGTTGCGGCCTGCGAGGGATCAGATCCGAAAACTGCATCATGTTCTGCTCGGATTGCTTCAAGGGTTTCTGGGTTAGTCCATAGGAAGTGGTATGCATAGCACAAAGCACTGGCCGTAGTGTCGTGACCTGCGAACAAGAACATTTTCAGTTGCGCGATCGCAACGTTGACGAAATGGGAGTCAATCCGTCCAGAAGACGAGCCTTTGAAATCCGTCAAGTACGCCTTCACAGCGAGACTGTTGATAGTTTTCGTGCCGTTAGATTGGCCATGTTCGGAAATTTCACGCCGTAGATGCGGCAACAAGCAGTTCCTCATAATTCGGTTGTTGTTCCAGACGTATAGCCGCCGGAGCGGGTGAAACTTCTTGATGAGGTTTGCAGGATCTTGGCCTCTTACGAGCCAAGTGGTTTGGTTCTTGAGCGTAGAAAAGACCGGATTGTTCGTTGTTTGGCACCGAAGCCTCGCTCCACTACGCCGACTTATTAGTGGAGATTCGAATCTCCAACCATATGTGAACAACTTACAGCACGACACGACCGATGACATCGATGGTTGTCTTTGAAACTTGATCTTCGAGTTTCGTCACTTGTCCAGAAGCTGCAGTATTTTTCAGCCAGTCTCGAAATATCAGAACCTCTTCGATCATTTGCGGAACCAATGAAATCAGATTCTTTGCCGAGAAACCGGGATTGAAGATACTTCTCCATTTCTTCCATTCCTGGCCTTCTTGATTCACTAGGTCGTTAAGCTGCGTGAAAGGACGGAATTCGGTAGCCATTAGTTCATATTTCGGCAACGAAGTCTCTTGTGTGAACTGTGCCATAATATCTGGGTGGAAAACGGCTAGCATTGGAGGTCCAAATGGCCAGGTATCGATATATGCGACTCCACATGAGAATAATTCTGGATTCTCCCGTAGAAGGAGAAGTGGTATGTACATGCCACTCATTTCCGGAGCCTGTGAAGCCACGAGTTTGCCCACAGCGATGAGATGCCCAAAGAGGAATGAGTGAGGCATAATTGGCTGTCTCTGAGTGAGTCCAGATTTCGAATCATGCGTGACACTGTGCGAAAATGAACTTACGATTCCATGTTGTTTTGATACATTTCGGAACATTGTTCGAACATGATAGAGTCGGTAGAAGAATCTCAAAATTGTAGCTCCAAACAACACCCCAAGCGTCCTCCAAATGAGAGCGTAGCTCCAAGACACTTCCGTGATCAGCGCCATCGCAGCACTTATCACCTATAGATCGTGGACTTGGATGATCGGAGACAAAGATTCAATGTTGCTGTTGTTAATAATGACCCGATTGATGTGCTGTTTGATGGCCCGAATCCAGGTGAGATCTGAACTGGTCGGGGGTATGGTGTAAGATGAGAATCATCCTGAGCTGTCTTCGGACCCGTGCGTGGCTGCTTACTTCGAAGGTCACTGCTGAGTAGTTTCATTTTATTCAAACATGAAAACGTTTCTAGCATGCTTAACAGGTCAGTGGAACCCCCCTGCACCTTCACAACCGTCTCAATTGCCCAATTCGGAACCAATCGAGGCTCAGACTGTCGCTCTGCACTCGACGAAAGTTGTAGTTGTATCACAAGCTAGCTGTATCTGGGTTAGAATACGAGTTGGCCAATTATGGAGCTGAGAAAGAAGTGGACAATGTACGGAGGTGCGCGTCAAAAGTCTGGGCCGCCCTCAGCTTATTGATGCCTTAGAATTTGGGGCTAGTTTTATAGTGCCTGAGGCTAAAAGTTATACCCTCTATATATTTAGCGAGGCACCTCACTAAATTTAGCGCCTAAGGGCCCTAATTTTAGCGTGTACCAGCTAAAGTTAGCGAGTAGGGGCTTTTAATGCCTAAGGTATAAATGTATGCCCTACCCAAATTCTAAGGCATCAATAAGCTGAAGGCGGCCCAGACTTTTGACGCGCACCTCCGTACGGAGATGCGCGTCAAAAGTCTTGCTCAGGCATCAATACATACTCCTCAGGCATCAATAGACAGCCGCGGCCACATTAGTGGAGTGACGCCCTAAGGATGGCGAGGTCTCACTAATTACGGGGCCCTACCCCCTATTCTTTTAGGGACGTTGATAAGGCACAAAGCTGTCGATGCCTTGATGCCTGGGCGAAACTTTTGTGTTTTGTGTTTTGACGCGCATCTCCGCATACAAAGCTCTAGCTCTCGTACTCCAATCTGTGTAGGCTGCATAACAGAAATCGTACAAAGCCCTTACAGAGCCTTGTCTTAAGCTATTTCCAGACGGCGACTTAGTGAACTGGTAGCGACTGGAGGATGTTCAAATAGATGGATGCAGCTGCTTGAGATAAGCCGAGTCGGGATGGAGAAAATTGATCGGATGTGTAAATTTATGCCTTATAGCCTGATGTTAGCATTAGCGGAGCTGTGTGATGCCGATCCGACATAAATGACCTCTCGACCTTCAACCATCTCATCGCCACCTCTCAATCCGCCTCTATAGAGCCTGAGGGCCATCTCAAGAGCTTCAATTGCTCTCTCTCAACGACCTCACAATGCTCACGAGGTGCGGAAACCCCTCGCAGGCCCTGAGCACCCTGTCCCACCGCGTCCTCCCTGCCGCCACCGTCACAGCTCCCCCAAATCAGCGAAGGTGCGAGAAGCGAAGCTTCGCAACGGTTCAGGATGCCGCACCCAAGAGGACTTATGGCGGGTTGAAAGATCAGGATAGGATATTTACAAACCTGTATTCACACCATGGTGCCGATCTGAAGAGTGCGATGAAATATGGCGATTGGTATAAAACGAAGGAAATTCTATTGAAAGGTCACGATTGGGTATGTTTATGTGTCGAGAATTAGGCATCCGATAATACTGATGAAGCTGCAGATCATCTCAGAGATCAAGGCGTCAGGTCTTCGAGGTCGCGGAGGCGCTGGCTTTCCTTCGGGTATGAAGTGGTCGTTCATGAACTTCAAGGACTGGGACAAGGACACCAAACCTCGTTATCTTGTTGTCAATGCTGACGAAGGCGAGCCTGGGACATGTAAAGATCGTGAGATCATGCGCAAGGATCCACACAAGCTGGTCGAGGGTTGTCTCGTGGCTGGCCGCGCTATGAATGCAACTGCTGCATACATTTACATCCGCGGAGAGTTCTACCATGAGGCTACGGTTCTACAGCGGGCGATCCAGGAAGCATATCAAGCTGGACTTATCGGCAAGAACGCATGCGGATCAGGCTACGACTTCGACGTCTTCATCCATCGCGGCATGGGCGCCTACGTCTGCGGCGAGGAAACATCACTGATCGAGTCTCTCGAGGGTAAGCCTGGCAAGCCACGATTAAAGCCACCGTTCCCGGCCGCAGTCGGTCTCTTCGGGTGCCCAAGCACCGTGGCCAATGTCGAAACGGTTGCGGTCGCACCCACAATCTGCCGGCGAGGTGGGAGCTGGTTCGCCAGTTTCGGCCGCGAGCGAAACCAAGGCACCAAGCTGTTCTGCATCTCGGGCCACGTCAATAACCCGTGCACGGTGGAGGAGGAGATGTCGATCCCGCTGCGCGAGCTGATCGATCGGCACTGCGGCGGTGTGCGCGGCGGCTGGGACAACCTGAAGGCGGTGATCCCGGGCGGTTCGTCGACGCCGATCCTGCCGGCGCGGCTGTGCGGCGACCAGCTCATGGACTTCGACGCGCTGAAGGACTCGCAGTCGGGCCTGGGCACCGCCGCCGTCATCGTCATGGACCAGTCCACCGACGTCGTGCGCGCCATCGGCCGCCTGTCCAAGTTCTACCACCACGAGAGCTGCGGCCAGTGCACGCCGTGCCGTGAGGGCTCCAAGTGGACTCACCAGATTATGGATCGCTTCCAGAAGGGTCAGGGCCGAAAGCGCGAGATCGACATGCTGCAGGAGATCACCAAGCAGGTTGAGGGCCACACCATCTGCGCCTTGGGCGAGGCCTTTGCCTGGCCGTTGCAAGGTCTCATCCGTCATTTCCGCCATGAACTTGAGGAGAGGATGGAGGACTATGCGAAGGAGCACGGTGGAGTGGCATTGGCGGGCGGATGGGAGCACGATGCGACGAAGAAAGGCTTGTTGATCGCACCAGGACAGTAGCTGTAAAACTCTTGAAGTTGTCGACAGCGCTTTGTACATAAAATCATCAGTCACTAGAATCGATTCGAATCTCGGACAAATCATAAGAAGCACGTTTCCATTTTATACAGAGCAATGTCCTGACCCTATGTTCGTTGCCACGCCCGCAGAAGAGTCCGCTTCACCGCCCGCCACCCAAAAACTGGTCGCGCAGCAGCCCGCCGAGCGTACGGCGGCGTGTCTGTTGCTCCTGGCCCTGTTCGACGCCGGTACTCTCGCCGCGCGCCTCGGCCTCCAGGCGGCGGCGCAGCTGCTCGACGCCGGCGCCGGGCACCGCGCTGCCTATCGCCCACCCGGGCACCCGCCACGACGTGAACGGCATCAGCTCGTTGCGGTACGCCACGCCTGCCGCCCAGCCTACCAGTGTTGGCAGCAGCGCGTGCGGGAATTGGCTGAGCGCGAGTTGCAGCGGGATGACGTACGCCGTTGTTTTGGAGGTGAGGGTTAGAGTTATAGTTGTGGTGCTGCCGCTTTGTTGCTGCGAGGTGGCTGTCGAGCCAGATTGGTCGGTCGACGACGGTGAAGAAGACGTTCCGAGCTTGTAGACGTAGGTTGATGGTGTTGCGGCGTGCCATTGTGCGAGGAGAGCGAAGAGGAGTGGTGTTGGGCCAGCCGGTAGGTAGTTCAAGTGGCCGAAGGACAGTGGCCGAATAATAAGAGCGAGGATCAATGGTGGGAGGATCGACGTCCACGGATACAGAAGGAGGATGAATGAGAGGAATTTGCGGGATCCCCAGAGGCGTTCAACTGTTCGGAGGTGGTAGAGTGTAAGTGCGGCGAAGAGGAGCTCCGTACTGTTGTTGTAGACGAGCTAGGTAATGTCAACACCTTTTAATCGTTCTGACAGAGGCCAATGTGCCATTACCTGCCATGTAAACAGCCTCCAGACCTGCTGCCATGGAAAGAGATGTGGAGTGATCTGTATGTAGAAGTAGTACTTGGTGTCTGTCAAGCTCGCAAGGATGGATGCGGCAACAATGTAGAAGAGAAGCACCTGCGATACAGGTGCATTTTTGAATCCAGATGTCAACATCTTGCTATATGTGCGAAAATGGCCGTATCCGAGGTTTCATTGTTGTGTGTTGTGAATGTTCAAAGGTGAAGCCGGTAACCCTGATTTGACATTTGAGCTTGGTTCCAGCGATGCTACATGCACATATGTGGCTCGATTCTCACGTGGCGACACCCAGGACTTACATTTCAATCAATATTCAGTCAATATTAATGCCGTATGTCTTCACGGAATCATAAATATGACGTAGTTTTCCATTCGGTTCACAGTGTTGGCTGGGAAGGTAGCGTCACAAGAGTGCACAAAGAAGTACTGGCGGTCTATTGTTCCATTCATTGCAGGCTATATAAATTCTCGTCGATGAGATACGTATCGTTAGCTGCAGCCTCAACTTTTGCATCCCCATAAACCATCAGAAAATAAAAATAAAAGTGATCCCACGCATGCCGATTAGGCCATAGTCCTCAACGCCGAAGAAGCAGCCACTCTCAATCTATCAAAGACGCTTGCTTTTGCAGCAGAGCAGCGAAGACACTTAGTCGACTTCTTCGACGGTTGGGCCGTCGTCGTGGCCGGCACCACCGCCTGGAGCGCCGCCTGGGAAGCCACCGCCTGGCATGCCGCCGGGCATACCGCCCATGCCGGGATCGCCGCCGGCGCCAGCACCGTAGAATTTCATCATGATAGGGTTGGCGACACTCTCAAGCTCTTTCTGCATGCTCTCGTACTCGTCCTTGGTGGCCTGCTGGTTCTCATCAAGCCAGGAAACGATCTTGGAGATCTCAGCGTTGAGCTTCTCCTTGTCAGCGGGGTCGAGCTTCTCATCGACCTTGGTGTCACTGAGCGTGTTTCGCAGGCTGTAAGCATACGATTCGAGACCGTTCTTGGCGCTGATTCGAGAAGCTTCGGCTTCATCCTCTTCCTTGTACTTCTCGGCTTCGGACAACATGCGCTCGATCTCCTCCTTGGACAGGCGGCCCTTGTCGTTGGTGATGACGATCTTGTTGGACTTTCCGGTACCCTTCTCGAGAGCCGACACGTTCATGATACCGTTGGCATCAAGGTCGAACGTGACCTCAATCTGAGGAACACCACGAGGCGCTGGCGGAATGCCGGTAAGTTCGAATTTGCCGAGCAAGTTATTGTCCTTGGTGCGGGCACGTTCGCCTTCGAACACCTGGATGAGCACACCAGGCTGGTTATCGGAGAAGGTGGAGAAGACCTCGGATTTCTTGGTGGGAATGGTGGTGTTGCGCTTGATCAGAGGAGTCATGACACCACCGGCGGTCTCGATACCAAGAGAGAGTGGAGCAACGTCGAGCAACAGGATCTCGTTGGTGCTCTTGTTGGTGGTATCACCAGACAGGATAGCAGCCTGCACAGCGGCACCGTAGGCAACAGCCTCGTCAGGATTGATGCTCTTGTTGGGTTCCTTTCCATTGAAGAAGTCGGAAACGAGCTTCTGAATGCGAGGGATACGGGTAGAGCCACCGACAAGCACGATTTCGTGAACGCTGCCCTTGTCAATCTTAGCGTCGTTAAGAACACGACCCACTGGCTCCATTGTGCTCCGGAAGAGATCGGCGCAGAGTTCTTCGAAACGAGCACGAGTGATGGATGTGTAGAAATCGATGCCTTCGAACAAGCTGTCGATTTCAATGGAAGTCTGGGCAGACGAGGATAGCGTGCGCTTCGCACGCTCGCAAGCGGTTCGGAGACGGCGCAGAGCGCGAGCATTGGTGGTGATGTCTGTAGTAACTGTTAGTATATTGCTAGTTTCAAAGATTGAGCGATAAAGAACATTGGCTGAGCTGCGTGTGAACTCGACTTTGCGGTGTTGATGACGTAGCCCTTGGTGGTAAAAATAGCCCGTCATCGTAAACAGGAAGGCACGATGTCGACCGGCATCGACCACCAAAGGCCATGAAATCGAAACAACGACATGAAGTCGAAATATCAACAACGCAAAATCGAAACATCATGGAATGGAAAGGGGAAAAGAAAACGGGAGCGCAAACCCTTCTTGTGTTTTCTTTTGAATTCGTTTACAAAGTGGTTCACGAGGCGGTTGTCGAAGTCCTCACCACCCAAGTGAGTGTCGCCAGCCGTGCTCTTGACTTCGAAGATGCCCTCTTCAATGGTAAGCAAGCTGACATCAAAGGTACCACCACCAAGGTCGAAAATGAGAACGTTGCGCTCTCCGGTGGTTTTCTTGTCCAGACCGTAGGCGATGGCAGCGGCAGTGGGCTCGTTGATGATACGGAGGACGTTCAAACCGGCAATCAGACCGGCATCCTTGGTAGCCTGGCGCTGAGAGTCGTTGAAGTAGGCGGGAACGGTGACGACAGCGTTGTTGACGGTGCCACCAAGGTATGATTCGGCGGTCTCTCGCATTTTGGTCAGGACCATGGAGCTGATCTCTTCCGGTGTGAACTGCTTCTCTTCGCCCTTGAACTCAACCTGGATGACTGGCTTGCCGCCCTTGTCGATGACCTTGAAGGGGAAGTGCTTAATATCGGCCTGCACTTCAGCGTCGGCAAATTTCCGGCCGATCAGACGCTTCGCATCGAAGACGGTGTTGGCTGGGTTGAGAGCGACCTGGTTCTTCGCCGCATCGCCGATCAGACGCTCAGTATCTGTGAAGGCGACGAAGGACGGGGTTGTGCGGTTGCCCTGGTCGTTGGCAATGATTTCAATTCGGTCGTCACGGAAGACGCCGACGCAGGAGTAGGTAGTACCCAAGTCGATTCCGACTGCTGGGGCCATGATTATCGCTTGTGAGTTGAGATATGAGGAATTTGAGTCAGAGTGCGAATAAGGCTGGATTGTGTGGGATAAGAGATCACAATCTCGTGGTAGGCGCTTTTATGTTGGAAAGAGTTTGCACTTAAGCTCACTCGATATAGTTGTAAGTTGTTTGAGTAGAGTAGAAGAAACAAAGAGAACCTTTAGACGAAACAAAATTGAGTGGTGGGTTTTATATTTTAGCAAGTGCTCATGATTTCATTTCTGGCTACTTCCACGGCTTCGATGGGCTTCGGTAGCCTTCTACAACCCGGACACCCAGTAACCCCAACAACCGCCTGCTGAGGGTCGGCGGAGCTTTTCTGGCGGCATCAGGAATAATCACGAATCGCCTCGCAGTTTCAAGAAATTCGCATGACTCCTCACGCCTCCCGCATCTTTGCTGTCCAGAATGCCATGGACAGTACTTTGGTACCACTTGAATTTTCCAGCGCTGCGCCGCCATTGACGCATTACTTCTCACCCCACCAACGGTTGTGCATTGTTATGTAAGCTCCGGTGAATCATTTCTCCATGGCCGGCCCCTACTCCCGCCACCGCGGTGGCGATGGCGGATGGTGCGATCCAATCTCCCTCAGCCTTGCCGCAGGTACATTCACAAATTAAATGCACAGCTTTAGGCCGGTCAATGGATGGGACCAGTCAGCCTGACCATCTTCTGGATCGTTCTGTTCCTTCTGCCTAGAGCTCAGACCTGAACCTCGGAGTTGGGCCGCCTTCAACCGCCCACTGAGCGTAGTACAGTAGGTAGGCAGACATCAAAAAGCAAGCCTTAGAGACGTGCAAGAGCCAAACATTGTATCTACGGTATGTTTGCTTCGGCTGTTCGTAACCCCCAAAATGACTTTACGCACCATTCCCGAGCACTAATTACGGAGGTGCACATCAAAGGTTTGAATTTTATGCCTTATGGCCTTACGACTTTATGCCTAAGGCACTAATATAAGGCCGCTAACAAGTTAAGTGAGGGAGACGCTAAAATTAGGGGTCCCACTAAACGTAGAGGCCAGAGCCTCTATTAATTTTGGGGGCTGCATTTTGTGCCTAAGGCATTCCATTGAAAATGGCAGTAAGGCAGTAAGGCATCCAGCAAGACTTTTGGCGCGCACCTGCGTACCTTCGTACGCGTGCTCAGTAGTACGCCTAGCGTGCTCACAAATACGCGCAAAATTTAGCAGAGGGGCGCGAATACCGGTGGCCATGTGAAAGAAAAAAGTCGTTGATTGCTTTGCCTACTTAGGAAATACATGTGCTCACAAATACGCCGGCGTGCTCAGAAATACGCGAAATTTTCAGCAAAGGGTCTGCGGATGCCGGCGGCTTTTCTGAACGTGCGTGCTCAGGAATATGCGTAGCGTGCTCATAAATACGCGCAAATTTCGCCGGAAAGAGTGCGAATGCCAGCGGGGGGTCCGTAAAGTCAACTGGGGGTCTACGAATAGTCCCAGCCGTGGATGCTATGTATTCCATCGGTGAACATCGTATCGAAAGCTCTAGCTCTAGTGTCCCTTTGCTGCCAATTTCCGCGGTGCTCGCTTGCCCATATTTCCCAAAACATGGCAATCATCTCTCAGTTCTTGCACGCTATTCTGCTGCGCGTAACCGAGTGGAATGAGGAATTAGATGGTCCATGTTGAAGATTGGAAAATAGTAAATTGGACATTAACTGAAATGCATACCATGTCTGGCCACGGTGCCAGCCAACGTGAAAAATAGAACTGGATAGCAAGGCCAAGACATATACACAGGTGCCGTCCAACTTATCGAGCATATCAGCTCAAGCCAGAACTTTTTTGAAACGCGTGCACTCTCCATCACTATTCCTCACAGCATTAACGCTTATCACTCTTCGCTCTTGGCCTCGAGCGCAGCATTCTTCGCCTCTTCCTGCTGAGCTCTCACCTCATCGAAGTGGTCGCCCAGCGCCTTGATCCTATCGGCCGGGCCCGGCAACCGCTTCACCTTGTAGGAAATCTGGCCGCGGCCGATCAGCGAGATGACGATGCTGGCGCCGACGATGAAGGTCAACACGAAGCGGTACGTGCCGTACCACGGCGGAGCCCAGCCGCGCCGCGTCGCCCGCGTGTCCGCGTAGTACAGGAAGTTGAACGCGAAGAACTGCGCGATCAGTGCGGATGTTGGCGGCAGCAAGATCGTCGGCCACGCCACCGCTGGCGCCACCACGCCGATCATGTAGCGCGGGAAGCCGTGGTAGCCGCCGTAACCAGCCCATTCGAGGCCCCAGTGGATTGTGCCCAGGCAGGATATCATCTGCAAACTTCAATTAGCAATCGCAGTTTCGAAAGTCTCGATGTGCTTCGCGTGAAGAGCAGACGAGTGCGGCCTGCCAGTGACTTCGGCAGCGACGGATGGCAACAAGATGGATGAACTAGTTGGCAGATACGTACCACAGCACCGTATCCAACCTGAAGAGGCTCGAGAACTTGCAGTAACAGAGTTGCCGTCTCCCCAGTAAAGACGTGCCCTGTCCCGTACTCGGCGGCGTGGTTGATCTCCTGTGCGCAGAAGACGGTCGACAGAGACGTTGCAAGGTAGGGCAGTACGCCGGCAAGACCAATGTAGTATGCTTGCTTGGGCACTTCGGACAGGTCGAAGGTTTCGCGGATTGTTTTCTGAGCTTCCGTTAGTTCCGTGCCAACGTATGAGGGTAGTACCTTGGACGGGATCTACCAGGTCAGATCGAATGGCGGAACCCATGTCGGCTTCCTTCTCTGGTTGTGCTGTTGCGACCTCACTAAAGAGGGGATGAACAGAAGACTTTGTTGAAACATGTTCCGGGTCTGCTTTAAGTTTCTGCTGTGAGACTTCTTGTTCATGTTTGCGGTCTATGGTGGTCTGGTGGCGGGCAAGAAAGGCTGATGCTGGCTTCCTGGAGGCATTGAGTAGCACTTGTGGTCTCTTGATGCTCTGGGTGCACAGCATCGACGTCTGATGAGCTCCATATCGCTGCACGGGTTTGAAAACAGGCGATTTGCAACTCGCAAGCGCCCGCAGGAGCGAGCGGGGAGCAGTCGAGCGAAGCATTGCGAGCGCGGGTCGCTATGCGGCAAAGCAAACCCTGGTCAAGATGGAATTGATGAGTGTCGAAATCACAACTGAGGTTTCAGAGGATCTACAGAGCTATGAGAAGCCAGAGATCCTCGAGCTCGAAGCCAAAGATTAGGAGAGGAGTGATTGCGGGCGTCTTAAGAGGTGGAAGATTGAGGGGCAACAAAGCTCCGGGATTGGAGCTCCAATCAACAAAAAAGCAATCCGGGAATCCATGCAACGTCATAGGACAAGCTATAGACGCTATCTTGGATGTGTCCAACAAAGTTCTGTGCCTCAGCCAGAAGTCAAAACGCTGGTAATTGTCTTTTCATCGTGTTAATTATCGACGCTGTCAGTAACATTTATCTTGTTGAACAATCGAATGTAATCCCAATTTCGCTTCACGGCGTTGCCGCGCTCGTTGTCAGGAGCTTGATTACATGTGACCAGAAGCTCCTTGGACGCGAACGTATTTGTATGTGAAGCAAGATATCAGAATAATGATAGTAGGCTAGGCGCTCTACTTAATAATGCTTTAAAGATACAGAGGCTGTGGTCCTCACTGATTCCGACCAAGGCCTACTGAGTTCTAAATTTCCAAGCCCATGAATGGTGCTCCGTAGTTGCGACCAAGATCAACGAAACCTAATGAACAGTACCTGGCCAGATGAACATCCTAAGGCAACGATATCCTCCCAAGTATCATATGTTTCTCGGTACTCAGGAGGGAGCCAAATAAGCGTCTGTGAATCCTGAAGAGTTTGCGGTGGACCAACAAGCCAGTTTTCTTCAACCAAAACTTTGGGCGTCGTACTCGTCGGTGTCGAAGAAACTGGAGGGATGCTATAGTCGATGTCAAGAACGCCTTTGTCCGTTTCTAACTTTCCGTCAAGAGAGAAAGCCATTTCCCGAACAACGCCGCTTAATGTTACCACATGTACAGCGTTGCCCTCCGCCAAATTCCATAGCCTGACAGTTTCATCGTCTGAAGAAGAGACCAGTAGCTGGCTGTCAGCGGAAAATATTGCGGCTATGATCCTATTCTTGTGACCTTTGAGCTGCTGAACTTCCTTCCCAGATTCCGTATCCCAAAGCCTTAGGATTGGTTGCTTGGATTTTGATGACACTAGGAACTTGCTGTTCGGTGAGAAAAGAACGGCACTAGTCCACTTCGTGTTGCCTTCAAGCTGCCGAATATGGGTGGACTTTTCTGTATTCCATAGTCTGATGGTTTGATCGTCTGACAGTGATGCCAATAGCTTGCCATCTGGCGAGAATTTAACAGTTGTGACCCTTTTACTGTGCCCTTCACGCTGTTTCATCTCTCCCTCGAAGTCTAGGTTCCATAACCGGATTGTACCATCGTCACTAGATGAAGCCAGTAATTTGCTGTCCAGTGAGAAGGCAACATTGGTGACCCAACCGGTGTGGCCTGTGAATTGTTGAATTTTGCCTGTCGCAAGATCCAATAGTCTGATGATTCCGTCCGCGGATCCCAGCGCTAGCAGCTTGCCATCCGGCGAGAATGCGATTGTACGAACCGAAGCAACATGGCCCTCGAGCTGCTGAACCTCCCAGGTTTCCAGATTCCATAATCTGACTGAATCTATCTCTGGTGCTGAAGCTATCAGCTTACCGTCGGGGGAAAACGCAATGGCTCTGACCAAGCTAGTAGGACTGTCAAGCTGTCGAATCTCTACGGTTTCCAGATTCCACACACGGACTATTCTGTCTTCCAGTAGTGATGCCAGTAGCTTGCCATCGGGTGAGAACGCAACAGCCGCAATCCAACCAGTAGAATCATCAAGCTGCTGAACCTCTCCAGACTCCAAATTCCAGATCCTGACAGCGTTATCTGATGCTGATGCAAGCGACTTGCCGTCCTGTAAGAAAATGATGGTCTTAACAGTTTGAATATGACCGTGGAGCTGGCGAACATCTCCGGTTGTTAGATTCCAAAGTCTGACAGTTTTGTCATCTGATGCCGCTATCACGCTACCATTCGGCGAGAAAGTAGCAGCCATGGGCTGATCTGTAACACCATCAAGTCTCAAAAGTTCTTTCCCAGTTGCTGGATTCCAAATTCTAACGGATTCATCTTTCGAAGTTGATGCTATTCTGCCGTCAGGAGAGAATGCAAAGGCCAGAAGCCAGTCAGTATGGCCTTTAAGGCGCTGTATCTCTGGAGTCCACGTGGGTTCTGTTGTGGGCAGCGTGTGAATGCACCTGGGTATTTGATCTTTAAAAGTATTGCGGACAATGCTCATCTCCGGTGCAAAAATGATCGCGGAAGAGTATAACTGCAATGGTGCCATGTCTACTACCGCCCTATTTTGCAACACAAACCATTTCGCATCTGAGAGGAATTCTAATGCGTCCGTGTGTTCCGGCTAGATATAGGAATTCAGCAGAATTACAAAGAGACAACTCTCAACAGACCTACCATAATAAGAGATCGCAGAGTATCGATTAGGGAATGGCAATGAGGCATTGCTCCTCTCCAACCCAATGCTTCAAGCCAGTGTAGAAAGTGAACTTTGAGGAACGCAAGGATATCTTCGTCTCTGATGCCAAGTCCGATCTCGTCTGCGACTGAGGTATTCCGGCTGCAGTGTTGTAGATGGTATACCCAATTGAGGCAAGCGTACTCAAGGTCGGGTAAGATGGAATTCCGGATGATGCTCTCATTGATATTTTCCCTTGGCTTTGTATCGTCTTTAATATTGCATATATCTCTTTGGAGTCCGCTTCTCTTGCTCTTCATCCGATTAATGCACTTCGATGCCAGTATCGCATGCGTTTCTGCGGCGTTCAATCGAAAGCCATCAATGCCCGTTCCCTCCGACCCAAGTAGAAAGTCACTGAAGGACTTGTGTAATATTCGTATGGGAGCTTGACCATCACTCGGAATGTCCAGGACAGCATGAAGTTTTCTTTGGGTTGGAATATTGAATTCGTCCGGTGTAAGATCTAGAAGTGCTGATAAACTCATCGCTGGAAGCGGAGCGGCGAGAAGAATGATCGCTCCCAAAATCTGAAGCAGCTTTGATCGATATCCATCCGTAATAGGCCGAGGTTGTTGTCCTTCTTTGTACACGAAAAGTAGTCTCTCAATAATCAACCTGTAGACTGAATTCATTGATGTCGTATTCTCGTTCTTGTCAGCGTGTTGGAGCCAAGTATCTAGCTGAGCCTTTGGAAGATCTATTCTATCATCGACAAACCGACAGAGAGTCGCAGCGTAAATAAAAAGCGGAGAGGGCGTAACAGCCAACCTGAGCAAGCGCTCTAAAACCTCGGAACGCGGCCAAGGATTTTCCGCGATGTCGTACTTATTCTTTATAGCTTTGAAACTCGTACTCAAGAATGCGAATATGTCCTCTTTTGTTTCGTCAGGAAATTTAAGCATAGACAATTGATGGTATTCAGCTTTCTCAAGAGCAATCGTAATTGCCTTTGAATGCCTAGTTGACAGAAATACGAGCAAGCGTATCTTCGGAACTTTGCAAAGCGTCGTCAACCTGTGGCAGATCATATCAACTATTTCTTCATCTCCGACTTCGTCCAGGCCATCGATGAGTATCACCCTTGTCAAGATCTCAGACATATTGTTGGCAGTCGCGGAAATTGGAACCAGGATAAGTCTCCTGAACTGTTCTTCTGGGCGGACCATTTCAATCTCTGCGGCCTCGGTTTTGGGATTTCCGTGCTGCTTGAGAGAATTCCTGAGACATTCTGCAAATCCGGGGATAGAGTGCATCAGCTGCCTAGCAATCGTTGGGAAAAAACGGTTAACGCGATTCAAGCCCTTTTTCTCGGTACTGAAGAAGTAACTAGCTCCCAGAAGGCCCTTGTTGTCAAGATAACCCGCGGTAGTCATAGCGACGGTGGACTTCCCAGTACCTGCAGGGCCATGGAGCCAAAACAGGTTCTTGCTATCGGTAGTGTTCTCCCATGCATTTATTTCATCTAATATACTCTTCCTAGTCCCTTCTTGGCAGGCAGACGAATGAGGATCATATTCCGCGTTCCTATCCGTCGGAAGCTCGATCTCACCGAGGGACTCATCAAGAATCTGACTGCTAACGTGTTAGCAGCACAAAGTACTATTAGAAGAGAGCAATACTTTGTGCGTTTGGTCTGTTCTAACTGCTCTTGGGCGACGTGGTACTGTTCACAAGCCTTTGTGAGTAGCTCGCTCATCTTTTCAGCAGTTGATTTTGTCTTCTGGTCAATTTCCTCCAGTTTCTCTCTTAAGTCAAGGCCTTTTATTAAGTCGAAGTCTTTGTGGAGTATCTCTTCAGCTTCTTTGACTCTGGACAACATTTCACTCCAGGCACTCTGATTTGTAACATCCCGTAACCATCTTTGCATTTTGTGTTGGTGGAGTCGCAAAACGGTTTTAAGCTGAAAGCTGAGGACGTGTTGATACAGATCTACAATATCTTTCTGGACAGCATTTCTCTGCTCCTCGGGCATGTTCATTTTTTCCGACGACCATCTTGGCTCAAGAGCAGCGTAGAACTCCATGCGGCAAGTGACATACTCAAATCCACTTTTATGCTCTTGTTCTACCAGATACGGTTGTACGAAGAGAGGGATAACAAGGCAAGCGCCAACCCAGATCAATGATGCTTCCGCGGAAGGCCTCACCGCTTGATCAACTAAGGCTTTTGCCCAGAGGACGAATTCCACAGCCTTCGCAACATTCTCTTTAGGGTTGAAATCTTGACCTGCAATATGATACACAGTTATCTTCTCCTCCATGCGCTTTTTGGCGCGTCGAAGTATCTCGTCTAGCCGGTCTCGAGGCACAACTGGTTCCGAGGAGATCTGGTTCGCGTCGCCGACGGAGCTGTCACGATTCTGGTTGCCATTCTTACTTATTGGTACGCTTGAGCCTGCAGAGCAATTAGCCACAGCATATGAGCCGCAGCTTGTGTCAAAAACGAACTTGTTGGAAACTCCTCCAAAAGTAATTTTTCATACTTTTTCACCAACTCGACATCCAGCTTATCATATGCCTGCTTCCATAGCGAAGGAGATTCATTCATACCCTCATCTTGAGGTATCTTCGTCTGCGTTGATACAACTTCGGGGTTTGTCTGGCTCTGGGATCTTGCGGCAGTGGGTGAATCTGCCGGGCTCGCGGTACGTTGCGTAGAGGGAGCGTGGGATTCAGCCTGGCTAGGACTGGGTTCCGCTAAGAATTGGTAAGCCTCTAGGACCTTTGGAACTCATTCTTTCAGCGTGTCTTAAGCTACCTATGGATGGTTCATTGGAGCTTGTCGCGTTGCCATCCGCTTCACTCCTGGAGCCATGGTGGCGCTTTGTGTTACCTTTGGTGCGAATTCGGTTCAGTGCAGATGATAGCCTTTGATGCATAGTTTCCACACATATATTCAATCAAAAGAGAAGGACCAAGCTGGAACGAAAGTAAGAATAACGACATGAAGATGGCACCAGACTTCTGGTAGGAATCCATTTCACAAGGCCTTGTACGGAGGCAGCTGGTTTCCGAGAACGCGAGGGATCTAAGCAACTGTTTGATTGGAAGAGTGGCCTAGGGACGGGCCGCCAATGAAGCAACTCCTTGACTTCTTTCAGTGTTAGGGGGTGTGTAGCGGCGGGTACCGGTTGGCGCTTTTGAAGCCCATACGCTCGGTGTTCTGAGGCGCTGCGGTTCTTAAACAGGGATTTGAAGCGACATGCATGTTGACAGTAACTCGAATAGCCGTCCGCAAGATCAATTTCGTGTCCCCTTGGCTGCTGTGCCGTAGCAGCAATCCAATGAACATCATTCGTTCCAAGCCTCGAAGCAGTCCCTTATCTTCTGGTGTGGTGTTTTGTATTTGGCGACAAGGCTGTTAATAAAGATGTATTTACCTCGCGCAGTTTGATATTTGAGTTTGCTCAGTTTCTCAGTGGCGATATCTGAATCCGTCCACAGCAGAACTTTATTGCTTCATTGATTTGTTACTTCATCCCGTACATGATGACAAGACTGGTCTGGTAAGCAGTAAGAATTGAAAGATTTGTCGAAAGCTCTGGGAAGTTTATCGAGAGCATTCTATGATTTTAATAGAGATTAGTACGGATAGAATCTAAGGCTGCTAGTATGCAATTCATTCTATTCACCCCGTTATTGGCATTATTGATCATCTCCTTCCAATTTCACCGCCTTATGGAGATTTTCAGTGACCGGGTCCACCACCGTCTCCTTGATGCTGTTCAACAGTGCCGATGCGCGAGCAGCCAGTGTACTCGATCTATCATCCTCCTCCTGGCCGTCACCGTCCTTTTCATCATGAATGTCGTTCACATCGCTGATATCGTTCACATCACCAGCTTCTTCTTCATTGCGCGCTTGCTCTTTATCAACATCGTCGTGGACCGGATTTTCGGGTGCAGCAGAATCGTCTTGAATGACCTTTTCTGGCGGGTTCTGCTCGAGCTGTTCGGGCGATGGTTCAGTCGTTTTCCCAATAACCTCTGGCGTTGCAGGAGCCCTCTCTTCGGCGCGCTCTTCCGAAACTGATTCTTCATGTTCGTGAACATCTTCTATCGCTGACTCTGAACCAGATGGGTTTCCGTGCGATTCTGCTGCAGGAACATGTTCAGACGGTTCAGCAACATGTTCAGATGGCTCTGCTTCGGGAACAGGCTTAGCCGGCTCCGCTTCAGCAACAGGCCCGGCCTCCTCTGCTTCAGCAATATGTTCAGCGGGCTCTGCTTCGGAGGTAGGTTCAGCCGGCTCTGCTTCGGGAATAGACTCAGTCGGCTCCGCTTCAGCAATAGGCTCGGCCTTCTCCGCTTCAGCAATATCTTCAGTCGGCTCCGCTTCGGGGGCAGGTTCAGCCGGCTCGGCTTCAGTAACATGTTCAGTTGGCTCTGCTTCGGGATCGGGTTCAGCCGACTCCGCTTCAGCAACGTGTTCAAACGGCTCCGCTTCAGCGACATGTTCAGTCGGCTCTGTTTCGGGGGTAGATTCAGCCTGCTCTGCTTCGGGAACAGGTTCAGCCTGCTCTGCTTCGGGAACAGGTTCAGCCTGCTCTGCTTCGGGAACAGGTTCAGCTTGCTCTGCGTCGGAATCAGGTTCAGCCTGCTCATCTGCTGCGGGAAAATGTTCGGACACCTCTGTTGGCACTGCTTCGGGAACATGCTCAGACGCCTCTGTTGGCTCTTCTTCGGGAACATGCTCAGACGCCTCCGTTGGCTCTGCTTCGGGAACATGGTCGGACACCTCTGTTGGCTCTGCCTCCTGAACATGCTTGGACGCCTCTACTGGCTCTGCTGCAGGAACCTGTTCAGCCGACTTTACTTCGGGGACATGCCCAGGCGCCTGTGCTGGCTCTGCTTCGGGAACATGTTCAGACGTCTCTGCTGGCTCTGCTGTAGGAACATGTTCGGACGCCTGTGCTGGCTCGGCTTCGGAAACACGTTCAGACGCCTCTGCTGGCTCCGCTTCGGGAACATGTTCGGACGCCTCTGCCGGCTCTGCTTCAAGAACACGTTCGGACGCCTCTACCGGTTCCGCTTCAAGAACATGTTCAACCGGCTCTGCTTCAAGAATATGTTCAGCTGGCTCTACTTCAACAACAGGTTCGGACGGCTCTGCGTGCTTCTCTTCGGAGGCTTCTTCATTGTTCGGGTGTGCCGACTCCTCAAGATGGATGTCATCCTTCGACTCAGCTACTATTCCAGCTCCCACCACACCTACTGCCATACCGGCTGCAAGTTCTTCAAGATTGCCATGACCGCTTTCGGCATGACTCGCAGGTTCATTGCCAAGCGACTTTGATCCCTCATGCGTATGATCGGAGCGAAGGCCTTCTAACTCTTTATGCGCTTTGTCTAATGCAGATTGCAACTCCTGTTCTTTCGTCTTCGACGCACTTAATTGACTGCCGATGTTCGCATGTTCGACTCTGTAGTGTTCCAGCTCCAAAAGTTTCTCACCAAAGCGGTGGAGTCGCCTCGTATGATTCACTCTACTTTCTTGCAGATCTCGATTCACCTCGTCGTGTTTGGCTTTCAATGTCTGAAACTCTCCCAATTGAGACTTCATAGCCTCGATATCGGCCTCCAGATGTTGAATCTTTGTTTCATCGGCAGCCCTAGCTTCTTCAAGCGTCGTATTGAGCTTTGCATGGGTACTGTTGGCTGCTTCGAGTTCCGATAGTTTAGACTGAATTTCTGTCATCGAGTTTTCGTGCTCAGATCTATTCTTCTTTAGAGCAGCCTTTGTTACAAAGAGTTCCTCTTCAACACGTTTCGTCCTCGATTCTGCTTCTACCTCTTGCTCTTTGGCTTTCTGCAGTGCCACTTGCGCTTCAGTAAGAGCAGCCTCTGTTGCAAAGAGGTTCTCCTCAACACCTCTAGTTCTCGACTCTGCTTCTATCTCTTCCTCTTTGGCTTTCTGCAGCGCCCCTTGCGCTTCCGTGAGAGCAGCCTCCATTGCGACGAGTTTCTCCTCAAAGCCTCTAGTTCTCGACTCTGCCTCTACCTCTTGCTCTTTTGCTTTCTGCAATGCCCCTTGCGCTTCCGTGAGAGCAGCCTCTGTTGCAAAGAGCTTCTCCTCAACGCCCTCAGTTCTCGACTCTGCTTCTGCCAATAGAGTCTCTTGCTCTTTAGCTTTCTGTAGCGCCTCCTGCGCATCGGTAAGAGCGGCTTCGACAGACGCGAGGTGCTCTTTGCTGGAGAGCAAATCTTGGTGAGATTGAGACAGCTCAGCCTCGACAGATACGAGACGCTCTTTGTTGGAGAGTAAATCTTGGTGAGATTGAGATAACTCGGCTTCGACAGACACTAGGCGCCCCCTGTTGGAGAGCAAATCTTGTTGAGATTGAGATAACTCGGCTTCGACAGACACTAGGCGCTCCCTGTTGGAGAGCAAATCTTGTTGAGATTGGGATATCTCAGCTTCGACAGATGCGAGGCGCTCTTTGTGGGAGAGCGAATCTTGTTGAGATTGAGATAACTCGGCTTCGACAGACACTAGGCGCTCCTTGTTGGAGAGCAAATCTTGGTGATATTGAGATAGCTCGGCTTCTTTTGCAGCTAGGCTTTCGGTGATAGTGCTATTATCTGATTCAGCTTTGAGAAGTGCGGCTTCGGCAATGTCGAGACGTTGTTTGACTTCAACACTTGACGTGGTACCAGCATCGAGTTCTCTCTTCAGTTCCTCAATCTGGATCTGTGCCGATAGCAACTTGGACTTGACCTGTTCATGGCCCTCGATCTCCTTCGACATGTCAGCAATCTTCGTCCTGGATGCTTCGAGCTCGTCCCGTTGCGCATCGTGCCCAGCCAGATTCTCGGTGAGCTCCGCAATTCTCGCGTGAGCCGTGTCCAAATCCGCTTTAACAGAGTTGTGATTCCCAATAGCTTTGTTCAGATCTTCAATCTGAGCTTTGGCGTCAGCAAGCTCCGTTTTCGCGATGACAAAATCTTCCAAGTCTCTTGACAAGTCGGCGTTCTGGTTGTGAGCTGCCTCAAGTTCTGATTTGAGAGTGGCATGCTCGTCGATCTGCTTCTGCAACTCCAATTTCGAGCTCACATGGCCATCAATCTCTTTTTGCAATTCATCGATTCGACCTTGCGTTGTGGTCGCTTCTACGAGTTGAGCGGCATGGCTTTCGGCTTCGGTGTTGAGTCTGTCTATTTCGGTTTGTAACTCTGAGATTTGAGCTTTCGCTTGCTCATGCTCGGTTTCGCGAGCAGCACTCAATGCCGCACCTTCATTAAGTTTAGAGATCTGCTCTTGAAGCTCTGCTGTCTGAGTTTGCGCCTTCTGAAGATCAGCTTCCTGTTCGGCATATCTGGTAGCATCTTTATTCAGTTGCTCAATCTGGAGCAGAAGCTCGGAATTGGAGGCAGCATGCCCATCAATTTGCTTCTGTAGGTCATCGATTTGCCCGAGAGCTCGTTGATGTTCTTCCTGTTGAGCTGCATGATCTGCCACACTCCTTCTCAATTCATTCAGCTCCGCTTGGGCAGCATTCAGCTCGTCTCTCTGCGCCGCGGCTTTCTCGACTTCGGCTGACAACTCTTCAATTCTCTTCAAGCTTGCTTCAGACTCAGTCTTGCTGTTTGTCTTAGCCGTCTCAAGCGCGTTCTGTAAGGCGAGAAGCTGCTCTTGAACCCTCTCCGTATCAGCACCTCTTGCATCTGCTGCAGCTTTCAAATCGATAATCTCCTGCTGTGCGACTTTGAGGGCCGCCGTTGTATCATCAGAACTCTTCGTTTGAGCGTCTATGTCGGCGACCAGACTGCTAACTCTAGAGCGAGACTCTTCGAGTTGTCTGGAAGTCTCGGCTTGAACTTCAGCGGCGGACTTGAGGTCTACAATCTCAGCTTGCGCTGCGGCAAGTGAAGCCATTGCTGTCGCATAGTCGTTAGTCTTGGTCTCCAGACCAGAACTTGCTTCACTAAGCTTCGCTCGCGATTCTTCAAGATCAGCGGTCAAGCTGTCCAATGCAGCCTTATGATCAGCGTCTGATGTTTGCTTCAATCGATCAGCATTCAATTGGGCCGCTTCGAGAGCCGCTTCGGAGTTTTGAAGATCAACGGTGAGAGCCTGTTGGCTTGCGGTAAGTTCAGTAACTTTGGCATGAGCAACTTCAAGCTCTTCAACGCTTTTCTGGAGTTGTGCTTTGGAATCTTCTATAGAGCGGTTTGCAGAATCCAATTCCCTCGATGTCGCATCGTGCCTACTCTGCAGTTCTGCCAATTGTACGTCTTTCGAAGCTAGGGTGGCTTCATGTTGCTTGAGAACATGATCGTGCTCGGCATTTGCGGCTGCCAACTCTGCCTCTGTATCCTGGAGTGCAGATTTCGCCTGTTGATGAAGGCCTTGGAGTTCCTCAATCTGAGCTGCTGATTCATCTCGCGATGCGTTGTGATCTGCATTGTCGGCTTCTGCTTTCGAAAGCGCTTCTCCCAACTGCGTCTCCAGTTCTGCAATCCGCCCTTGGGCCTCCTCTAAGGCTTGTGTCGTTTCAGCGCGTTGTGAGACTTCAGAGGCAATAGTATTCCTCGCAGTATCCAACTCTACCTTCAGCTTTTCAAAATCTTCTTTCAGTCGGTTATTCTCCTCCTCCAGTGCTGCTGTTGTTGTCTCGTCCTTCGGTTCGGCTGGTAAACTTTGCAGCCTCTCAATCTCTGCTTGTTTCTCATTCACCACTTGATTTGAACTCTGCAGCAATATCTTCGTCTCGCCCAGTTCCTTTTCTAGGTGCTCGACCTTCTCTGCGAGGTTTTCTCTCTCACTTCTCACCCCACCATTCTCGATCAGCATCTCTTTACTCACTTCCCGTAGCGTTGTAAGCCTCTTGTCTTGCTCCGCTTCATGATCCACGGGACTTGCAGGCTCTGATGGTCCTGCAGAATCCTCTTTCGGCGTTTGCGGATGAGTCCCATTACGAGTTATGGCCTTCATTTGGCCTTCCAGCTTCGAGAGAACTTTATCTTGGAGCAATATCACATTGCTAGCCTCCTCCAGTTCCTCCTCTTGCCTTTGAATCGTTTCTTTAAGGCGTAACACTGTCTCTTCAGGATTTTCATTCTTATGCAAGGTCTTTCGAGGTGTCAAACCGAAAACTCGATTGTAAGCGGAACGAAAGCTACGATTCCTCTTCGGCTGTGCCGGTCGAGGCGGAGAAGTGAAGCTGTCATGCCGTGCAGGGCGTATCGCCGTTTGCTTGGTCTTCGCAGGAACTGGTGGTGGATCAGGTTTGATCGATGTAGGTTTGTCTGGCGGAGCTACAGGAGGAGACGTCTTCGCCTCAGATGTACTGTCAGGAAGCTGAGGGTTTTGCGCCATCTCTACAGTCTCTAGCACATCCTCTGGACTCTCAGAAACTTCCTCAATAGGATTGTACGGCTGGACAGCGTCGGCAGTACTACTCTCGACCGAAGGTGGAACACCAGAGTTTCTTTTATCTGGTGGTCCGGATGAAGTCGCCACTGGGCTTCCAGCAGTTGAATTTCGGTTCAGAGTTGAAGATGCGGTATCTACCTGTTCGTCTGCAGCGTTTGATTGAACACCAGCACTTTCTGGTCGCCTTGATGCTCGTGAGAATATTCTGTTATGGTCGTCAGCGTTATAAGTTTCTAGAAACCTTTGGGACAGGCGCTGCTTCAAAGGCGCCAGCTTACTCGACGCTCCGCCTTTGCTCAGCGCTTCGGCGGTTCCAAATTGCCATGATTGTTTCAAACTAGGGTATCCCGATGTTAATTGGACTTCGAGATGCGGATTCTATCTAAATCGATAATGCGCTGACCAACAGAGGTGGTATCTACAAAATGCAATCTGGTATGACGCAATTGAAGGAAAAGAATATGATAATATGAAAATGGGCAAAGTAAGAGGAGATTCTGAAATTATAATTTTTAACAGCTCTAAACTCTGAAATGTAAGGACGTGGGGTGCGCATATGACTTCCAATCATGCATCGACAACGCATGGGAGCAGTCGTGGCATGCTTCACGTCAAGAAAGCGCGTTCATGTGGCAGAGGTGATTTGACCGCTATTTCACTCAGAGTTCTGGCGTTAATTAAGATCGAAGACGTGTGATAAGGCTTTGTTTGAATGGCGCGCTGGCCTGTCGATAATGAAAGGATCACATTAACGTTTGACAAGGATCTCCCCAAGAGCTTTTCATGCACGGGAGTGCTGTGCCACTTTGAAGCTGCGAACCTCTAAGGTCTGCAGCTGTTCACAAAGAACATTCCTTGAGCTAAGATACCTTATGAAAAACAATGTAGGACACATGTGAGTGCGAAGAGTTAGCGGAACGATGTAGTGCATCTGCAAGGGGAACAATTCGGAAGTGAAAAATTTGGAACCGAGGGCATGACTGATGAGTTGGCAATCTCTGCGTTGCCTCGTTGCATAGGATCCATTGGTCATGAGCTCTATGGTTGCCAGCTTTGATTCAAAGAGGAATGACTGTAATATGAAGCTTAGAAGACCTTGACACGATGTCGGAGGATAAAGGTTAGCACTGTTTAAGGACGGTGACAGTCACATTCCACTCTTCCACTTTTGGACTGGTGTTAATTGATGACAGACTTCAAATCCTTTCTACCGTTCTTCGCCTTGCCAACTATACAACCAAATTTCGACCTCATTTTGCTTTAATAAGGTATTTGGGCCTATAGCCTAAGACGTTGACTCAATTAAAGATTTGATCAACAACTCCCGAGGAGCTTAGAGCGAATTGCGCGCTTCGGCACCTCGCCTTCTCTTTAGCGAAAAGAAGTCCATAATGGTACTCTACCAAGTTGGCAGTACCTTTAGGGTTGTAGTTAATCTGGAAGTCGCATAAGTGTCTTAAACCGAAATTACATACTTCTGAATTGACACTCAGTAGAACTTTGCTCTTTGTCGGTGATATGGGCGAGAGTCACACTGACTTCTGCGGATTTCAATCTTAAAGGCCACTTTATGAAAAATACACCAAATGACAGTCTTCCTCTTCTTTTTTGCCTTATTATCTTGCTCATTTGTTTGATAAAGAAGAAGAAAGTGCGGTTTCCCTTCGGAAACAAGGAAGAGTCGAAATGTGTGGGCACACAGCTGAGCAACATGACAATGGAGGAATTGTCGAGAATCGACGAATGTTTCAAAGCCCATAGCTGCTCGGCTTTTCGCGGTTGCCACGGTCTTCGTTAAGTGTTGCCAGTGTTGAAAGTGTTGGAACGCGAGACGCGCTTCTTCTACTGATGTTGCTATAGTCGCACGCGTCTACGAAACACGTCTAGTTGTTATCCTTTCTGACTCACGATAAGTTGAGACTCTTCATTCTCTCCACACCTTTCAGAACACCGGTAAACCTACCTAGGCTGAGGCACCTTCCCATCCCTATAACCCTCTCTTTCATCTAGTGTTACAAGCGAACACAGCCGGTTGATACTTTCCGTGGCGCTCTTAGGGATATAGTCGACAGTTTTACTGTATGTTTCTTCAGAATGTTTTCCAAGATGTTTTGGCTAAGTCTTCATGCGCATTGGTTCCTAATGCTAACTTTCGATTCCTTCATCGACAGCAATAAGGTACACAATGCCTGAAGAAGACATAGCCAAGACGGATACGACTCTCTCTGCTCAACGCAAGTCTTTCATAGCAAAGTCGAAGACTTGTCAAAATCAGACCTACATCAAGCTTAGTGAACTACAATCAGTATGTGAGACAGACCCGGCTGTACTGATCTTACAACGTTATGGCAAGAACGGAATACTCCCTAACGGTAACCGTCAACCTCACGCTACCTTCCTGAAGTTTGCCGACCGAAGGGCATCCGCTGCTCATGGTGCAACTACATACAAATGCACAAATCGTATTCACCATTGCGGCACAGCAAAACATGGTGGACTCAATCCCGAAGATATGACATCGTTTCACTCTGGACAATCGGATATATGTGACTGCTGTAACCCTCCCGACATTCACTTCCAGGCTGTTCGCAACACGGATGGGAGTGACGATGTTCCGAAAGCTTGGGGATTGCCTCCAATCATTTGCAAAGATGACGGTGTCGATATCCGCATTCCAATCGAAGACAAGGTTAACCATGACGAGAATGGCGAGCCTCTCAGGAACAGTGACGGCGATTTTGTTGTTGAGCACCGCAAAGACGAATCTGGAAATGTGCTCGAACATCCGCTTTACGATTTCGAAATTTTACCTTTGAGAATCAGCCGTGCAGAGTCTGCATGGATGTTCGAGATGTGGATTCGACTCGACCCTCGCATTAAATGGGCAGATATCGCCGTTAGGATGAAGCATGGGGATGGTGGACGTCGCCCCACCCGCAACGCTATGAACATGGCTTGCGTTCGTCTTCGAAAAGCCTCTGGCATGAAAGAATGGGGAAGGGGTCGCAAACATCTAAATCTTGATATCGATACAAACGCGTCTGTTTCTCGAATCGACGTCAAATTGCCGGCTCCTGAAAAACGTTGGAAACCGTTCGGTAGGGTGAGATTGCCAAAAGGCACACTGAAGCGACTGCGCGAACATCATAGCGCTTCCCATGGAGAAGACGCGAAAGAAAGCGAGGAGGATAAGGACGAGGATGCCTCACCAGGTCTAGTCTCATCGGTTCAAAAGCGGAAGAGGATTGGTGAAGGCGGATCTGACTCTCTCCGTGGATATCAGAGCTGTGAAGCTTATGGACGATTGCAGTCTATCCTGAGAGTGCAGTACGAACTGCCCCATGCCAATCAGCTGGTTCAGCAAGACACTTTGCCAGGCCAATACGAAGTCCCTATGTCTGCTAAAGTCCAGAAGGAAGTCCTCACTCGTCCGAATATTCCAGTAATCGGTCGCAATCAGCTCCAGCAGCTTCAGAATACGCTGTGCTCTGCGCTCTACTCTCACAATCGCTTCCCGACTCCCGAAGACGTCGAAGAAGCATACAGCTTGATCCCGGCCGCTCTCCGTTACTCAATCCTGCACCTTCATACTCTCCAACCGGGTAGCACGATCACTGCAGAGCCCATGCGAGGCGCTACCGGCACGAACTCTGAGTATCTTCCAACGGTGTCTAAGGAACACTCACCATCCACTCGCATGAAGTACCGCATTACGGTAGAGGACCAGCTTTTACCCAAGTGGCTTCGTGACTACTACTACGCTCAGAGCCAGAAGGCATTCGCTCGACCGAATGGCCCATAATGATTCAGTCATTGTTTCACCAGATAATCAGAAGGGTGACGACCGAAAGGGGGATTTGAAATTGAATGACAACTGATACGAGGCATTTGAAGATTCTCAATCTTCCATAGACTGGAATATCATATAACCGGAGCTGTTTGGTAGCAAATGCATCATAAATATCATATACCTATAGTCAATCTGACATAGTATGTCGATCTCGAATTTTGTTTGCTTCTTGATATCAGACAGAGTACAACCGTAAGGTGGACGGCGCACATTCCATTCCCGTCTTTGGAACTGTGTAGTTGCCGCTTTAAACTGAGCAGAGCATAAGCAGAGGGTGAGCAAACCTGAGCCGTGTAGCATTTGATATGCATGCAAGTGCGTTGAATTAAGCGATCTAGGGTAACAGCATGATGCTGTTGGCTCCGCTACCTAATTAAGGTATAAAGAGCAAAACAGCTGTTCCTCAATGGGAACGCGCTAAACTACAATTGTCACACTAAAATTAAGCTGCAACGTAACTTACGCCAAGTGATCGTGGCTTAAAAATGAGCAGAGAAGCCTAACTACTCCACGACTCCGAGTGAAGAATACAGCGTGAAAAGCGAGAGCATCCAGTCTGACTCAGGCGTCCTGAGATGTTAACTTCTCCGAAAGAGACATGCGTGTCCATCCTGAAGTAAAATCCGGCCAGCGTCAAAATGGCCGCGCACCTAACTTCGTCTTACCGCGTTGGAAACGCAAACTACAAATCCGCTATAACTTCACGCTTCGCTCTTCGGAAAGGCCGATCTCTTGATGCGAATCACTTGCAAGTTTATAAATATCGACCGCTCCGAAATCCAAGTACCCATATTCGGCTCCTGTACCTACTTCCACGATCGTGCAAAGGAAAGGTAGCAGGTGAGCGAAGTATTGCATGCGAGCTGATATCATATCAAGTCGAACAAGCTCCTGCCTACATAGGGCTATCTTATACATGGGGGAATGGAAGTTCACGCCGCCCAATAGCGATAGCTGGAAGAGTACTGCATATTACGGAGGCTCTATTCATCGCATTAGAGCATCAACGCGAAGCAAACAAAACTCTAATCATGTGGGTGGACGCCATTTGTATTAATCAGGTGGATGGCTCTGAAAAGAGTCGCCAGGTCCAACAGATGGGTAGAATCTTCAGTGGCGCTGCGATGGTGCTGGCATGGCTCGGGACAGCCGCTGACGACAGCGATTTGGTTTTGCAGCATTTGTCAAAGATAAGAAACAAAACTGACGAAACCATTAAAACGATCACCGAGGCCGAATTCTCACATGGCCTGTTAGTCTGATCCGAATATTCTTCGATCGGTCGTGGTTCAAACGAGTCTGGGTGAGACAAGAAGTCCGGTTGAACATGTACGTGATATTTGTTTGTGGAAATACCTATATGTGAAAAGGTGTTCTGCTGAACGCATGGATAAAGTTCTTGTCCACTGAGAACAAATTTGGCGCAAGCTCCCCATATGCGTACCCAGCTTTATACTCTGGGAACTCACAAGCATGCTTCTCCAACTTTGTAAATTCCTTTCAGTCCATGTTCATTCTTCAATTAAGCTCTGGCCTTAGATCTTCGGAGCTGAAGGACTTTGTCTACAGCTTGTTCGGACTGATAAGCGATGCGGAAGAAGTGGGACTACGCGTCGACTATTCGAAGACAGTGGAAGAGGTTTACAAAGACTTTGCCAAGGCCATCTTGCGAGTTTTAGGGATAGGACAGCTATCCCAACTCTGGAATCCTTCCCAGAAGCACATAGAGCTCCCGTCTTGGGTTCCTGACTGGTCGGAGATGACTCCTCGCACACACTCCTATCTTGCATGGAGTAACCCAACTCCGTTTGCTGAAATTTCCAGTGTCAACGGGGTCGATGACCATCGGCTTCTGCAAATCAAAGGAGTTCGACTTGGCCAGATAAGCAATCTACAGCTCATTTTCAAAGAAAGGGGTCGAGAGAACAGGATTCCGGCGGTATTGAGCTCATCTCCTCAAATGATCCAGGAGTACCGAAGCTTCTTGGACAACCTCTAGGACGCTGTTTTATCTAGTCCTATGGCAATCACCGACAGAGAAGTTGATGTTGGAATATTCTGGATGACCACAGGTACAGCCACATCCGCGTTTTACAGGGATTCGCCAGATGCAAAGGAGCAGTACAACTCGTATCGTGCGTTTTGAGGGCTGAAAGATGCTCCGGAGAGCACCAACAACGTAGATTCGCGGAGACAAAACGCCGATGCTACCTACCTCCGTGTCGTCCAAACCACTGTCATTACGCAAATTTTCAAGACTTCTGAAGGTAACGTTGGTTTATGCGGAGATGGGGTGTCGTTAGGGGACTGGGTATGCGTTTTTGAGGGTGCAAGCTGGTGCTGGATTACGCGGAAAACACATGAAGGATACTACCGATTGATCACCGGGGCAGATGTCTACGGCATAAAGGATGAATTTCGCCATGATAGTCCCATGGATCAGCTGGCTATCTGCTAATACTTTATGATCTGCTACGATTGGGAAATTGCTAGTATAGTTATGGAGCATTGGTTGTATCAGTTCATTGCTCTTTATTCTATTAATGGAATGCTTGCGTCTCGTATTGAAACTTGTCAACACCGCAGAGGAGTCCAAATAACCTGGTGTGGTCATTAGTAAGTCTAGTTTAAGCCCGAGGTCCTTTCATCCATCACCAATAATAAGAATTGATTGAAAGGTGGCTTCGATCATATCAATTTCCAGCTGTAGTAAATGCTAGATAGCTAAGTACCTAGTACTTCAAGAACCCATTATCGGCGTCCTACCTCGAATTCATAGGAGAACGTGCACTTGATTAGGCCGAGCTTAGTGTATTATCTTCGCTATCACGTTTCGACAGGATCAGAATCGAGAGAATTAATATTTTTCGGCCTGCCAAGTCTCTCGCGGACTTGACGCCCACGCCACATCAAGCCTAGGATTGGTATGAATCCAAGAATGCTTCCCATGCACGCGAAGAAAAAGAAGGTCCACTGATAACCAATCTTGCGGGCCATGGGAATCGTGTAGAATGCGAACGTCATTCCGAACTCTTGCCTGAAAAAGTTGAAGACTTGACTGGTTTCTGAAGATTCGAGCCGGTAACAGTCAATGGCGTAGGTATAACAAGTTGTGGTTACCACCTGGAGCCCGCAACATGCCAGCCCCATTCCGAAAATCGGGGCGATCCAAGCGGTTCGATAGGTCAAAGTAAAGCCGTAGATAAGGAGTCCAGCTGGTACAAGGAATTCTCCAGTCCAGATTGCTTTCAGACGTACTTCTGGTGGTGGATCTGTTCCGCCCAACTTCTTTCTTTCGTGCTTCACGATCCAGTCCACTACCATACCGGCCATGAGCTCACCGACAAAACTTCCGATCGTCAGAGCGCCGCCGTACGCCAGACCAATGTCGAGAGTATCCCAATGGAAGAACTGAGTGAAAATGCTCGCCACTGTGACAGCGGGGAGAATGCTCGCAAACCCATATTGGCTTGCGTAATACATCGCTGGGAATATCACACTCGGATATTTCATCATTTTGATGCTGGGCAATACGAATTGGCGAGCCCTGAGTTTTAAATCCGGATCTCTTGTCCAGAGCCTCAGCATGTGTCCATAATTCTTGAACGAGATTCGTTCGCGATTGGTCTCCGTGATAGCTTCTGGTCGTCGGACGTACAGAGTCTCGGGCAAACAGAAGAGCATGATGACGAACAGAACCGCATCGCAGATAGCCGCGAATTTGAATGTCCACCGCCAGCCTAGGTATTGACCAATCAAACCACCGACAATTGGGGCGAGATGAGAACCATTTGTCATGAGCACAGTGTACACACCCATAGCTCGCCCTCTCTGTTCAAACGGAAATAGGTCGGCTACTGTCACAGCACCAAGCGTAAATGCGATTGGCATCCATCCGTTAAAGAAGCGGGCAGCGAGGAGTTCGTGGAAGGTATGTACGTAGGCGCAACCGACGGCCGAAACGAAACCAATGAGAGTGGCGATCAAATAGAAGGGTCTTCGGCCATAGACATTAGCTAACGGTAGCCAGAGAAATGGGGCAATGCCGTTGATCGCGATAACGATAGTAGTTTGATAAGATGCGCGTACGGTGCTGACATGAAGGTCTTTACCCAAGTGGACATATGACGGGTTAATGATTGCAGTGTTCATTCCACCGAGTCCGGCAAGGATAGCCACTTGAAGAAGGCATGCGATCTATCGAAACCAGAGTGAGTGACGGTTCCAAGCGCGTCCTTAACTAGATGTTTATGAAACTAATAGAAACCAAAGAAGGTGACGAAGAATATATCAGGAGCTCAGAGACACATACCTTTAGGCCTATGGGCCAATTCATTGGATCTAAAGGGTCATTTGTTCTCTGAGCATCAACGCCGCTATTTAATGCTCGAAGGTTCGTTTTGGCATCCACCTCTTCACCGAACTCTTGAAGCTCGCGCTCCTCTTGCTTGGTATCAACCATGTTTAGCTATCGACCAAATGATAGTATTTGGATCAAAAAAAAAAGAAAACACGGTTTTCGTAAGGGAAGAATTCATTCCCCTCTCCTGTTATAATTAATTGCTAGGAATCAACGTAAGTCTGTCAGTCGACAAGGATTATCTCCGCTCCGCTTCGGAAATCCCGCTCATCGTGGAGAGAATCGCATATCGCGGAGCGAACGCCGAATTTATTCAAGCCAATAGCTGTACAGGAAGCTTTGCCGAAGTGTTGATGGTAAAGAATAATAGGGCATCAGCTGCTCAAATGTTCGAAACACGCACGGAACGATGTTCCCGCCTCCCATGGTCTCTTTCCGAGTATGAGGGCTCGGCTACGCGCATATCACCGCAAATGGGCAGAATACGGAGTACATGTAATGCGATATAATAGACGTTTAAGGCGGCAATGGTCCGACAAGGGTCGGAGTAGGGGAAAGTGACGAGTGCCGCCAAACCCTGCGGGGAAGGCTATCACACTGAGATGCTGCCAGCCTTGTCAATTTTCCCTAAGAAAATTCAAGTTTGATCACAAATAAGCAAGATCATTCCCGATCCAGAGCGATGGGCGAATTTTGCAAAACAATGTTCTTTTTCGCTAGCCTAGACCAGCCTTTGTTAGTGTTGGGTTGAAGCGGAAGACTTGTGGTTAGGCGTGAAGCATTCCGCAGGTGTACGATATATATCGCCTTTCATGTCGTGCTACCGCAAAACCAGCAGAACTGGATATCTGTTGGGTGTCTTAAGCAGAGATAATGCTCATCGGTAGGTTCGCATCCGCTGATTTTGTTTCTGCGAGCGTATATGGGAAATCTCTACATATAAGGCTACGCACGCGATCGGGGAATTTCTTGTAAAGAGCCACAATGCTGTCAAAGGGTTCACGGCTGCGTAGTAGAAATATATAGACCGAACGAAGCTCTTTATTCTGTTTATAGAGCCGTTGCTTCCTTTCAGCGTCGGCTTTCGCGAAATCGTAGATTTCTAACTGGTATGGTGTTAAGAAGGTACTTGCCCCTTCGGTACTTATGGAGTTATCGCCAGCATGTAGTAGCAGGAGGTCACGAAGATGGAGCGTTATGTACCATGAGTAAACAGTGCGAACCGCTGGGCCTTCCGTGGCCCAGCTGGGTTCGTCCCTTTTATTATCGTGCTCTATTCCGCCTCCTAACGCCGTATCATTACCCCTTTACCTCCTATTCGAGTTGGGTGTAGCGTCCTGAAGCATCACGTGACATAATGACGCCGAGGCTGGAAGTACTCGCCATAGAGCTTCTCACAAAGTCTGTCTCGTTACACCGTGCGTCTCTGCACCCAGGGAGACACATTAGCTTTCTCGGCCCATGGAAAGAGACTAGTGACCGATGCCTTTAATGATAAGATGGTCAGGTTGTGGGATACCGCCACGGGAGACATGCTCGCAAAGTTTAACAGCCGCATCTTGGGCATGGGCAGAAACATAGCCTTGTCACTGGACGGTAGCCGGTTGGCAATCGGCTGTAAGGATGACGCGATCAGAGTATGGGATACTATGACAAAAAAACGAATTCAAAAATATAAATGTCAGCGTTCGACCGGAACAATGACCTTCACACGGGATGGCAAGAGGTTGGCATGGTTCGAATTTTCCAGGAGAATCAAGCTCGGAGATATTGCCACTGGGGAGACGCACGAAGTGGACGCCTTCAACCAGTACGTTGATAAATTCTCGTTCTCTAGCGACGAAACTTGCCTATACACAAATCGTGGAGAGCTTCCTTTATCAGAGATCAATACCCACGATCGGCTTTTTGCAGGAGAAAAATGGATAACGGTTGGTCAGAACCGGATTCTAGCTATACCTGTAAGTATCGCACTTTGCGTTAACGGAAACCTGGTAGCATATGGTGATCGGAAGGACGTTGTAATAGTTAGATTCTAAGCGTAAATCAAACTACAGAGAACATCATAGTAAGATCCCCCTTGGCGTGGCGAGAAGCATCGTGTGGAGAGAAATTTCATAGGTACCTTGACTTGAAGTAAAACGTCTTTTCAATTGTCTTTGTCCTAGTTACCATTGTGGTAGAGTACCATATGTAAGCAGGCTTCTGAGCGTGGGGTTAGGGTCTTGGAATGGTATAGAGTATGTCGAAGGACCTTGAAGATGAGCTGGCCAACCCAGAAATCGAGATCCCGTTGGTCCAGCACGCACCAACTTAAGTCTCGCCGCCGACGCACTACGTCATGGCTGTTTCGGAATTCATGCGTTCTCGTCACAGCGCAGTTTGCCATACCTTTCCAGAGGCCATCAACGAACGCATCCGACTTCTCTAGGAGATGCGTTCTTCTACCAAGTTACAGTACGGGAGGTCATTTCTCAGCTCTTCTTCTATAGTTATGCCTAGAATAACGTCTGTCCCTGGGATACGGAAAACCCATCGTACCGGAAAATATTAGGGGTACTTTGACTTCAAGCGACCATAACTCCGCGCACACATCGATATCTGCTGTAGTTTCGTGCTAGTCGTGTGCTGTAGGCAATGCCGAACATGCGGATATTGTCGCACCCAAAAATTACTGTCGCATCGTCGTCGCCGCGCCTGATTTGCAGAGGGCATCCTTTCATCATAAAACAGACTTCCCGCACCACGGGGCCACCGTCAAGTTCTTGCCGCTATTAAAACCCATAGAAGCGTCCTATCCAAGCCTGAAGGCCTCACTGCAGTGCTGGGAAGTCACCATCAGTCTTGTGTCGGGCGTGGCGCGAGCATTCATACCAGGTCGCCACGCGCGTTGGTACCTCCGATCAAAGCGTAGTACTACCGTAACCCTGGCTAGCGTGAAACGACCCTTTACCTCTCACGTAATCGCCAAGGTGTACGGAGTAACTACGGAGTAATTTACTCCATGGCCGTGCCGGCTCCTTGCCCTCGGCACTAGCTTCGCAGCGCATGAACTTTGTCTGCGCAAATTCACAGTCACTACAGCCCACACAATGACAACAGCTCACAGACCTACATTCGACCCGGCACGCGGCAAGGAAGCCCAACGAGGACCTGCATATCACCAGCGACTCCTTCCCGCTCATACTGTGCTAAAACATCGCCAACCAGGTCAAGGCGGTGTCGAAGAAACCGAAGTTCGCGATCTCCGAACCGAGCTGCTCAAGGCGGAAGCCGCACACTTTGCAAAGAAGAAAGGCATATCAAATGAAGAGCTAGACGAGTCTACTTCGGCAGCGCCGAAGCGGGCAATCGAAGACACCAACACAAAGGATGACGAAGTCGAAACACCTGAAGCCAAGCGGCGGCGTCTCATTCTAGAAGAGGCTGCGGAGCTGGATGCTGACTCTTCCGGCTCAGAGAAGGACTCAGAGTCAGAGAGCGAGGCGTCCTCGGAAGACGAAGACGAAGATGATGACGAGGACGAGATGGCGGAGCTGCAACGCGAGCTCGAGAAGATCAAGCGCGAACGATTGGAACAAAAGGCACGCGAGGAGGCCGACAAAGCGGCGCAGGTCGCGGCCCAGAGGGAGGAGGACATCGCCACTGGCAATCCGCTCTTGAACCCGAAGGACTTCACTGTCAAGAGGAGATGGGATGACGACGTGATTTTCAAGAATCAGGCTCGTGGAACGGAGCAGAAGAAACCAAAGGAGTTTGTGAACGATTTGCTACGGAGCGATTTTCATAGGAGATTTATGAGTCGCTATGTTCGATGAGCTACCACTGTGGGATTCTTTGTTATTACATCAACGAAGACAGTATTGAACCAAGCAGTTGGTTTGACATCAGCGAATTTGCTTCGGAATCGTCAAATGCTCTACCATGTTTGAGAGGAATCCAAGATGGGAGTGCGGCTGTGGGTGGTGTCGAGAATGGCAATAAGACAAACACGCATGTAGCTTCACAGCAAAGCGCCGTTTCCGTGTGGTTGTTATTCGCTGACGTAGAGCGAGGGCAGTTGGATTGGGGCGATGCATGAGTTGGAAAGTGCATGGATTGCGCCCTGGCAGCTCCGTGTATCGTATGTGAGCCTACCTACTGGACATAAAAGCTTTGCATCCCCCAACCACCTCTTCAGTCTGTTGAGCTCTCATTTTGCTTCTATTTCACCTCCACCAGACGACAGTTCACTCGCACTGCTCCCTCCACAGCCAATCAACTGTCAGCTGCAAAAGCAACACGGCGTCCAGCGCCCTTCTCGCCCCGAATCGCCCGCAGACGCACCTTCATCCAATCATGGACGACGTACCCTTCTATGATTCAGAATTCCTCGCTTCTATTACCAATGATGACCTTGTCTTTGATGCATTGGGCTTCAATGACATGGATCCAGAGTAAGTCTTAAAAAAAAAGCTGACGCTAGCAGTAGGGCGGTGGTTTTGCGTCGCGCCCCAGAGCACTTGATCACCGAACTGGTAAGGTAAAGCGAAAACATCGCCAAGCATCACTGACGACATTAAGAATGACAACTTCTATGAGCCAAGTGGCACAGATGCTTGTCTTGAGAGTACTGTGCATCTATCGAACTTTGAGTTTGTAGATGGCAACTTTTGTCAATACTTTGAGCCTGCCACTTCCTCAAACACTTATCTTGCTGGTCAACCCTGCTCCAGCGTAGCCTCTCAGGCGGTGGAATATGAGGACAGGCTTCTTGAAGAAGTCGGCCTCGTCCTGCCTACAGCCGAGGTAGCACACTTGCATCAAGGTATGAGTGAAGATAAGGAGCATGTTGTCGGTGAAGATGCACAAAACTTCGCCATGAGTTCTGGAAATACCAGCTCCAGGGGAAGCAACTGGACGCCAAAGAAATGCCTCTGGATAGGATGTCAATCAGTTGCGATCTTCAAGCGGAAGTTCGAGTATGATCGACACATGAGAAAGCATACCCGAGCAGTCAGCATCCCCTGCCCAGTCCAGTATTGCCCTCGACAAGGCTCTCGTGCATTCTATCGATGGGACAAACTCTCTGACCACCTAAAAACTGGTCACATGGAGAGCGAGAAATGCCGATGCCTTGTGGAAGGTTGCAGGGTGACGAACATACCACTCTGCCTTCTTCGTTATCACGCTCGTTGGCATAGAATTCCAAGTGCAGCTACTTTCAACCACGACTTCGTCCATACACTAAAAGCCACCACATTCAGAAGTAAATGTGATCTGAGACGGTGCAAGCGCTGGTTTGTAGAAACCAACGAGCTTCATGAACACCTTTCGACTCACTCGTTGGACGAACGGCTCACCCAAAGCGATGTGATCAGAGAAATGGGCTTCGATCCGAACACAATTGCAATTGTCTGCCCGGTCTGTCAGCAGCACTGCGCCGACTGTTCTGAATTCAGGACCCACCTCGAAGCTGCCCATCTTGTCACAGAAGAGCACTGGTTCAGCTTCAAGGCACAAATATCGGTGGAGTGGATCACCGATATGTGGCGCTTTCCGTTTATGTGGTGCCATTATCACAAAACCGATATACTTTGCAACTATTGCGGTATGAGCGGACCGCTGAGCCAACTTGCATGGCAGGAACACTGCGATGATCTTCTCAAGAAGCAAGATCTAGATGAGGTTATTGCTTCCCGCACAGCCATCCTCCGCTTGTACCCAGAATTTAGCAACCACCCAACGGTTTTTGAAATGGACAAGCCCACTGCTCATGCAAGCATGAAAGATAGTCGATGTGCTGGTAGCTCTGTCGAGAGTTGAAGGGTTCGTGCGAAGGGAAACCTATGCAACTTGCTGTACCTAGTTACCTTAGTCCCAACCAATTTTGGTTCAGAGCTTGGATGGAGCCAGAGCTGTGCTATGCATGGCGATCTATTATTCGGATAAGGTAAGAATTGGATGAAATTTGACGCCGAGATGAAGGAGCTATGCGGGTTTCAATTAAGAAAAGAAAGAAAATCAACAAATTATTTTCGGTGGGTTAGAGATAGGAGTTAGGTTTACGACATATAAGAAATCACTCGTTTAAAACCCAGGGCCACTCTACTGTGGGACTGTGAACCTCCAGCGCAAGGTGACTACGTGGAGAATCCTGCAACTGGTTCAGTGTCATGATATCCGTCTGGTCAACAATGAAAAGGGAGTTAGCATAGTAAAAGATATAGTTGATCATTACCAATACACATCAACGCCAGACTTGATGCATACAGACGTTGCTTGCGGAGTCCAATAGAATGTGCAGTCCCGGCAACTTCAGGACTAGGATATATGCTATGTGTATGCGAGGAAAAACGAGCAATCAAATCCAAACAACCGATTGACACGGCCACACCACCTTGGCTGCATCGAAAACGCTCAAGAAAACCTACGACACAAGGTCATCATCGGTTCCCTCGGAACCATCTCTCGAGCTCCTTTTCTTCAACCCACGGCAAGCCCTCGCCATCGTATACCTCACGGCCGATTTCATCAACGCGTTTGGCAATTGCAATGTATCTCTCTTCACACGCCTTCCATACTTTGCCTACCAAGCCCCGTGAGATGCCCGGATCATCTGCTTCGCCGAAATGCTTCTCGACCCTCTTTCTTAGGAGGTCGATCCCGCGCCGGAGTTCTTTGGAGTCATTCGTCGACAGAAGCTTCTTGAACACGGACTTGGACGACGAGGCTCTGCTCGCAAGCGACGACGGGTTGCCCGTGTCCGGCAGAAGACCGAGCAGGTGATCGAGCGATTCGGTAAAGTCCTGGTTGCTGTTAGAGCGCCGTTCTCTGCTTTCATCCGCAATCATGGTGTGCGCAAGCCAGCGGCTACGCAAAGCCCTCGAAACTTACCATGACCTTACCCAGTGGCCTTCGTACGACGGCGTCCACATACCGTCCCAGATGTTCCTCTTCCTCCTCCGCGGCACGGCGCTTGCCCTCCTCCAGTACCGCATCCCCCTGCTCGTCGACTTCCTCGACGTAGTGATTCATGTTTTCGATGAGAAGAATGTGATAATTGAGCGCTTCTTTGTCTTCGGAATCGACAATGCCCATGGTAGCAAGGTTTGGCACGATTTGCGTAGATCCTTGGTTCCCCGAAACTCCGGGGCTCTCCTTGGCGATGACCCTCAAACTCTCGAACATGGCCTTGTTGATTCTTTCGTAGGCTTTGTCAACCATCGACCGTACTTCGGAAGTCGTGGGCTTCTCCTCCGAGCTCGAAGGCAGTTGATTTTCCACGGCAGCGCTAAAGTTTGGAAATACGCGAATGAATCCAATGACTCCTTTCCTCTTCTTGATCTTCACCTTTGTATCTTCGATCGCGCGTATTTGCTCGTCAATGAATTTGTTCCACATGCCCACGAGGCGCTGTTGCATGGTGCTTAGCGTTCGCGTCAAGAAGTCTTGGTTTGTGTCTTCGAGGCTGCTGAGCTGTCGTTGAATAGCATACAGAATTCCAATTCCTTGCAGCGGGTCCGTCTTGAGAGACCACTCGACTAAGGACTGAAGTTCTTGCGGTACAGACTCGAAGAGTGAGTCCATTATGTCTGTTATCCGTCGTGCCATTGCGCGGTCAGCATCGAACACTTTCCGTGAAAGTAAATTTGTGCCTCTTCGCTCCTCTGGAGGTGCAGCTAGAACCGCATCAGCGAAGTCTTCGGCAAAGATTGGTGATGGTGAGGCATGGAAGAAGTCGGCGATAAAATTCTGCTCAGTAAAGATGAGCGGACTGAATTCATCGAGCGCCTGGGCAAAGACTTCGAACGGCCACAGGGCCGATTGCTGTGAGCTTCCTGAGCCATTGGGTAAACTTCCAGAGCTCCGATGTCCATTCTTCTCGCCCGACGCCTGACGGAGAGTTTTGGCGAGTGTTTGAGATCGCTTGACAGTTAGCTTGCGGGCCGCAGCAGTAAGGTTGCCTTGGCTGTCTTCCTTTTCAGCGGTGGTAAACAAAAGGTCTGCAGCTTCATCGGGATTCGATTTACGTGCTATGCGTTTGAAGAGTTGCACGTTGTCCCTAAATGAGTCTTGGTAGATTGGTTTAGCTCTCGCTTGATAGAATCGTAGGAGGCTTTCCCAGGAAGAAACGTCGATCTGTTTGACAAAAAGTACGAGAGGGCTGAACTTCCATAATGTACTTCGACCGATATCATAGTCCTCAACGCTGAGTTTTGTGCTTGGACCTGCTGCAGTACGCCTCCGGTCCATCGCATCACGGGTATCCAGAAATGCGGCACCAAATGTCATATCCATGAACTGCAGGAAGCGGGAAATGAACATGATTGCCTCGTTCATGTAAGTCTCTCGCTTCTCTTGGAGTGCGGTCATTCTCGAAAGCTCGCTATTCGCAAGTAAAGCGGCGGTGCCCTTGTCTTCAAGTGAATTCTGCTGCTTCACGCTTGGGTCTATTGTAACCATAGCCTTGTAGAGAGCGAGGAGAGCGGATTCGATAGCCTCCAGACCTTCCGTTGAGCTAGGTGAAGAGCGTCGGAGAGCGTCGAGCTGTCTAGGTGTAATGGAGATAGTGTCGAGTAGCGCCTGTAGTTCTGATTGCAACAACTTCTGGTTGGCCGTCTGAACTTGCAAGCCCTGAGACTGCGCTTCAATGAATGCAATGTCTTCATTGAGACTGCTCAGCTCAACGCTGTAAAGGGTCAACAAGCCTTCTAGATCGTCCACTTCTGCGATAGCTTGATCTAGCAGCTTCTCCACAGCTTCTACACGCTCGTCTTTTTGTTCTAGATGACCCAACCAGCTACCAGCTTCAACTCTGCTGATTTCACGGCGGACATCTGCTTCAAGTTGATCGATATTCTTCTGGCTGAGTCCAGGGTTCGTCCATCCAAAATCATCAAGCGCTGTCTCGAACTCTAGGCCTCTACCGTCAAATATGGAGGGATCAATTCCTAATACGGAGAGGTACTTGGCTTGCTGAGCTGAACGTCGTTTCCTTCGTCTAGCGGCTTCCTCCTCTGCTAATTTCGCTTTCTGCTGTTGAGCTGTCATTATTGCTTTTGCATTTTGTGCTACGCCATCTTGGTCTTTCACAGAGACTGGACTCGTTACTGTCACATCTGGTATAGCCTCTTTAACGGCGGTGATCAGAGGAGCCGGTTGAGATGATTTCAATTCCACAGGGGATGTCTGCAGCGAGCCTTTACTCTCCTCAGTGTCAGTACGCTTGGGTGGTGCAGGAACCACTCCAGTGATGCCATCAGGCTCACCAGGAGTCTTCGCGTCGAGTGCCTTTATTCGGGCAGCCGCACCTCCCGCTCGAGGCTTGAAAGCCGTATACGCTGTGGCGGCTTTCTGGAAGAGATCCTTGGTAGACTTCTTATTATTACCGAACATACGGCCAAGTCCTGGCCTTGCCTCATCATCCTCTTCTTTCTTTTGGTCTGCAATTACTGCTTGGGCTTCAGGTTCAGCTTTCGGTGCAGTTGCTGGAAGTGCTGATTGAATGGCAGGGTCCTTTAGCTGTTCATTCGGTTCGGTGGTTTGTTGTCGAGCCTTGAAACCGTCCCGTGGAAGTTTTGGTGAAGGCTGAAGCGGAGCAGGCAACAGCCCATCTTCCTTCTCGAGATCCGAGGACGGCGCAGGCGAAGGATAGAAAGTTCCAGGCATCCCACGTGTTGGCTTGGTAAGGCTATCCTGACTAGCTGCAGCAGGAAATCGAGGACTTGTCAGTGATGGGGGAACGTTTGCCCCAGAACCATTCGCGAGCATCGGTGGTCGTCTTCGTTCCGGAACAGGTGCTTTGGCTGATTCATTGAAAGCATCATTAGGAAGGGACGTTGTCGAGCCGTTCATATTCACAGGCTCACGAGGCTTTGGAAGGTTTCCAGAGGCATTCATTTGGTTGTAGCGGTCGCGCGCGAAGTTCATGCCGTCAGCGGCTCCTTCGTTGTTAATTTTCGAGGAATCGAAGGGCTGATTTCGTTCGGGGCTACGCATTGGCGGTTTTGGGACTCGGATATTAAGTGAATCAGGAGTTCTATCTCGTTGCGAAGCTATGTCACTTCGAGAAGATTGCGGAGTAAGGCGACCTGTCGGTCTTAGCTGCTCCAGACTCGCCGAATCGCTTTGATCACGGCTTTGAGGTCGCAATTGAGGTGCAGATTCATTCCATTGCGAGGTTCCAAAGGATGAAGTATTTGACGGTGGTCGTTGTTGCCCAAAGGCAGCTCTAGGATCGGAACGAGTTGCGTCGAAGTTCGAATCGGAGGGTTGTGCTTTGGAGAACAAAGGATCCGGCGAAGTCAATGGCGCACCTTTGAAGTATTCCTGGTTTTCAATGGATGACAGAGGAGCGCCTCGAGGGGAAGGTTTGTCCGGTCTGGGTCTTGACGCTTCACGTCCATCTCCAAGCATCTGCTCCTCTTCTCTGGAGCTGAAGCCGAGTAATTCTGGCACCTTGCCTTTCGTATATTTCCTGAAGATTTTGACCAGACTCGCAATGAAGAACTCTTTCTCTTTCGCGGTATTTGCGCTCCAGTAGTAGGATTTCCCTATCGTTGCGATAAACCCAGTGTCACCTGCCCACTGCTTCCACTGTCTTTCTTCCTCGTTCCGTGGCTCGAGATTCGAGAATGACAGCACCGCTGTGAAATCGTCCATATTCCATGTTTTGCCGATCGAAAAGGTCCTATTGTTGTTTTCTCGCGCCTTGTGAATACGAACACGGCCGTTGTTCTTCACGGCCACAATAATAACTCGATCTTTTTTATTTTGCGGAGGAGAGTCAGGTGGTGGTGGAGTTTGAGGGAACTGTGCATCTTCTACTACCCGTATGTGTGTGATGTACGATTCGGAAACTAGCAAGAGTAAGCCGCTTCTATTCGAAATGAGTTTCTTGTAGAGCCTTACGGTGGGCCTGATCATCCAATTTTGCGAAGCAGCTTTCAATGATAAGGCGTTTCTCCTCCTCGAATCGCTCGGCTCGGCTCATTGCACCTGAAGACGGAAGAGGCGGAGGGCTTGTGAGACCGCCATCGAGCGGTGCTGATGAAGGAGCAGACGGGGGACCAGATGACGATCCAGGCGACTGTACTGAGAGCGGCGGCCGTGGAACTGGTCGAATACCTGAAGCTGGACCACTGGGGAGACCATAGCCTCCTGCCGGGCGTTGCGTTCCGTTTGGACGACTCATTTTGCTATGATCTATCACCCGCAATTGAAGCTACGTCCAAGCTCTTTCCCAATACCAAGAGGACTCCAGCCCCAGGTACAGCAGATTATGCTCATATGAGAATGTCGAGGAGCATGTCGTGCCAGAGTAAATATCGGAAGGCGGCGCAATTGCGCTTGGAGCCTCCTCCAGGGAACGCGCAAGCCGTGGAATTGGGGCACAGGCAGAGTGGGGCGAATCGCACAGAGGCGGAAGAGTGCTGGCCTGTCAAGGAGTCGAAGGTAATGGCAAGGGAGGTCAAATGGTTGGTGGTGAGGTAGAGGGATAACGGACGGGGCGAGAGTGCTACGTACTGGCAAATATCACGGGATGCTGCCGACACGATGAAGGTGTCGAACTTGTCCCAGACAGGGAACGAGTGGAATTAAAAGGCGGTGTCGGCTGGCAGAAGCTCCCAAATAATTTTGTGCCGGATTTTCACTCCGATGATGAAGATTCACGTCTAATTCACAAGGTCGGAGTTTTTTAGTTACTTGAAACTTTAATCAGCTGCCTTGTGAGTCGAGATTCTTTTCTCTAATTTATACGACCTCAGAACCTTCGGCTACGTCTGCCAATCCTCCACGTTGTCATCGTCAGAACTATGACCTCTAACAAGAAACTCCGTGCCCGTGGTCGACGCGACAGGCCTGGCAGTGGCCCAAATTACGACAAAGCTCACGGTCTCATTCCTCGCCAGCCCGATCCTCCAAAGGGAGGGAAGTACCCAAACTCACCAGCACCGCTGATAGAGCTGGTGGTGAAATGGTGCAAACAACATGGCTACCACCGCGCAATTCATGCCATCAAAACTCAGACACAGAAATGGGAAGCTACAGGAGGCTACACGAAGCCATGTTCTTGGGACCAAGCTTCGAACCGCTACCCTACGCTCGTCGAGATGTTTGAAGAGTGGAAGACTTTGCATCCCGAAATTCCTGAGTGGATGCCAGCCAGTGAATACCATGCCAAGTTCATTCTGCCGGATGCTCTGAAGAAAGAGGAAGAGCGGAAGAAGAAAGAGGAACGCAAGAAGAGAGATGAGAAAGGCGAGTTCAGCGATACTTCCATAAGCGAGGATGACGAAGATGATGAAGATGACGATGAGGAAGATTGGGAAGATCAGGAAGATCAGGAAGGCGTGGAAGATCAGGAAGATGAGAACTCGGAGTCCGAGTCCGAAGCAGGTGGCTCAGTCGCCAATGAGGTTGTGCAGCCGGAGAATATTCCCTTACCAGAGTCTGATTCGGGGTCCGAAGAGGAATCAGAGTCAGATTCGGACGAAAGTGAAGAGTCGGAGTCTAATTCAGATTCGGAATCCGAAGCCAGTGAGAACGAGGAGAAATCGCACCCTACCACGGAAGTTAACTCAGCAGCCAACCCATTGAAGCGTAAGGCTCCAGCTAGCAGCAGCTCATCAGATTCGGAGTCAGATTCGGGGCCAGATTCGGAGTCTAGCGAGGACGAGGAACCTCAACTATCTACAGGACTCAAGTCATCAGGAGGCGGTCTGAAGCGAAAAGCATCATCTAGTAGTACCAGCGAAGATGACTCTTCTGACGAAGAAACCTCGGACGAAGAACCAGTGGCTAAGAAAGCAAAACTGGAAGAGCCAAACGAATCAACAGGATCCTCGAGTTCTAGTGGGGAAGAGAGCGACGAGGAGATGGAAGACGCAGCCAGCACAAACTCTGAGGGATCCAGCTCCAGCGATGAGGAATCTGACGATGACGAGAGTGAATCTGAGGGTGAAACTGGTAGTGATGAGGAGGACGAAGACGAGGAGGACGAAGACGAGGAGGACGAGGAAGAGAGTGGTGGAGAAGCGAAGTCTTTGCTCAAACATGCGGTCAAACCTTCTACGAAACCAAACTCGGGGCGTGACATCGTAGTCACAAATGGCAATGCCTCCGACTCGTCTCAGACTCTTCATGCCACAAGCCCACAGTTTACCGCGACGGAGCTCTCGAACAATAAGATCGGCAAGGCAAATCTCAACAATGACAAGCCAAATGCCCCATTCTCCAGGATCTCCGTAGATCAGCAGGTGGATCCGAAATTCTCCAGCAACAAGTACGTCAGCTACGATTATGCCGACAAGGCACACAGGGACTTGATTGTGACTAAAGGAAAGAATTTCACGAAGGAGAAGAATAAGAAGAAGCGCGGAGCATATCGTGGAGGAATGATCGATACTGCGAGTCGAGGTATCAAATTTGAGGACTGAGATGGACTTCTGACTTCGAATAACAAATAGCAGAAAATGGCGATTGTATCTTCATATAGATTGATTGGAAACCTGCATTAAGCTCGGCATTGCAAGAAAGATGGAGTACCCTTCACAAAGTGGGTAGATTCTCCCAACTGCTTTGATTAATTCCCCGGCCTTTGGGCTTAGTACGTATCTTCAGAATAGAAGTCTATTGAATAGTCAAACAATGGTATAAAGCTTTAAATTCATGGTATAACTCCTCCATTGACTATCGAGTAACTTCCTTCGGAAAATCGAATATGAACAGAAATCTATCAGTTTGTCTCAACATCAAACAATCTTCCATAACTATTACAGATTTCCACTTGCATCAGCAATCTTTCCATCACAGGGTTATATGCTGTACATCTACAGTCGAGGGATACAATCTTCCTTGCGTCAATCCGGTACGTTGATATGTTCAGAACAGCGTTTAGGATACTCAGCTGGGAATGCTTCCAAGCTACTGTCCCTTTTTCGCGGCTTCAAGATGCCACTGGAAAATCTTGTCGAAGATCCCTTTTCCGCCTTCATCGATGATTTCGCCATGGCAAGGGATGATTCGGTTGAAGTCCCAGGTTGCGATTCTCGCAACGCTCTTGTTAAAGCTCGGTCTGTTACCGGAGCTGGTCCCATACCAGATGAGTCTCTTCTGCCAGGTTGCATCGCCTGCCGTGCCATTCAGCGCTACAAAGAGTCTTGTTAGAAACCCTGAAGTTGGCGATTCACCAGACTTGCTGAACTGTTCGGTCGCCGGTAGGTTGAACAGGAAATCAGCTTCGATAAGGGTCTTGTCGGGCTTGTAGTCGAAGACAAGTTCTTTATTAGCGTGGCCATCGACGTACTCGTAGTCAAAGTCTGCGTCGAATTCTGGGTCTACTTTGGTTGTCGCTTTGTCCTTCGCCGTGAAGACGACACTGAATGGAACGTCTTCATTTTTCTGTTTCATACGCTTTTCCGGAAGGCCCTCAGGGCCGAGCACCTTAGCATTTGGGTACTCTTTGTACCACTCACCGATCTTGAGGTGATGCTGCATTACGTGAGCTCGCGCAATTAGCGGCTGGATGTTCCTGCATTGACTTACTTCAAAATCGGGCGCCACGATATATTTCACTTCACCCAATGCAGTCACTGCCTCCTTGACTTCAGGTGTTAATGCGACGGGTGAGAACACCGCAACACTACCAGACTGTAGCTTCACTTAAGGTACTAGTCAATAATACGGTCTAAGGCTTGAATAAGGTAGCAATAAGTCAACGTACCCAACGTCGCTCGACCTCCTATGCGGAGGTGTCCAAATCTCCAAAAAGGTAGAGATAACGTTGTAATGTTGGGTGTAACCTTTCGAATCACCATCACTTCGGACGGGTTATCTGGGAGGAGTTTCGTCATTTTGGAAGCTGAAAATGTTTAACTGATGCGAATCTTTCCACGCTCTGAATTCTGAGTAGCTCAGCTCCTCGGATGCTGATAGAGTGTACTTCAACAGCGAAACAAAAGTTATTGCGTATAGATGTATTCGAGATTTACGAATGGGGTTTACGATAGTGCAAAATGGAGTTTGGTGATGTCAATGATTCGAAGGATCGACGAAGCTCTGTATGCAATTGCAAGCACCTAAAGCAGATATTCCCTTCGACGCGAAACCAAGGTCTTATAGGAGCTCTCCCGGGACTGGTGACTAAGGATGTGTGAAGAGCTTGGCTTCGATGTTGAGAAAGCATTCGGACAAGGCCTCGGAACATGCGGTGATTGCTTACGAAACATGCATGCCCTGGACTGTTGCCCTTGCCGAGCAACAACCCACCTTAGAAGTGTCACCGTGTGCCGTACGTACCGTAGTAGCCCATTCCAAATACTCATAACTTTTGTCAGCGGCGTCCAGTACCGCAGAACATTCGTCAAATGAAACACAGACATGCAAAATTGAAATACTCAAACTCCTTCTTGCCTTTGCGGCAGGATTTCATAGCCGATGAAGAATCGGATTATTAGTTTGATGCTTCAGCACTGACAAATGTTCAAGAGGTTGGAAAGCAATGGAGAAATTTCGGACCTACGACTACGTTTTCAGGGGCGAGGGGCAATTACAAGCAATGGAATAATAATCCAGTCAAGCGCACCTTTCTCAACTTTGACCCGCTTGCCGTTTTCATCTTTTCACAACTTGAGGATACTTTTTCCCTAAGAAAATTGCCGGACGCGGCTCTCCGTTAACTTCATCTTCTGCGCGCTTTGCGAGAACTTCAAGGCCTTCTTCGGGTTCATTTGCAAAATCTGGATCAATCGTGATCATATGATGCTTCCGAAGCTCTGGTAGTCCTAAAAGCACGTCCGGTATTCCATCTGTATCAGTGTCTTGCTGCTCTTTCAGAATGAAGAAGTCAACTTCTTCGCAGAAGAGGTTCTTTCTTCCTGCCCAAAAGCTAATTGTGACCTTTTGATCCAGCTCGACAGCATTGCCTCCGATCTCGCCAAGGCCAACATGTGACTTAGTGACCTTGGAGGATAGTCCGAGCCTTTCGACGACTTTGGCCGCTATTATATTCACGTCGGCGCCAGTGTCCATCTTTGCCCAGAGCACCTTGCGCTGGCCTGAGTATCCATGTTCGGCAACTATTGGAAGCTCGCTGGGATCCCTGAGTGATGGATGGCCCGTACGAACTCTAATCGTTTCGTACTCGGAGTCGGACTCGTCTTGAATCATGTCTTGCTTCCTCTTTTTCGAGGGCTGGGAAGGCGCAGCCGAGTGTTTGGTTGGAGCCTTCGACGAAGTTACAGCCTCGTCTTGAGATTGAACGGGCCCTCCGGCCATGCCTTCGATAGAGTCATCACTTGCTCGTCTGCTTGTCTTTCTAACCGGTCGAGCCAAAGCATGGCTTTGTTGAACTCGAGCTCTCTTCCTAGAAGTTCGCGCAGCCATTGGTAGATATTCAAGCGAATCAACAAAGATCAAGAATTTAGATAATTTGTAGAAAGTTTGAGCCACACTGAATAGAAATCAGATACAGGAGAACGATCAGTTCCTACATTTATAATTCCCTGCACTCCACACACGCTCACTCGAGAGTCCTACCGCAATCCGCCTAGACTTTAGCTAAGCCCCCATGGGGAACTAGGAATAGCCATCGCGCGCCTATTGCAACCCTTGCGGAACTGAATAGACGAATCGGCAAACGCTTTCGAATAGGCGACAGTTGGAATACGGCTGATCGCGAGAAGAAGAAACTCCCAACAATCTGAACGACGAGGGTTGGAAGGTCTGAAACAGCCGTACAGTGTGCCTCCAAGCCTCGTTCTTTGCCTGGCGTCGGTGAAATCGCTCAAATACTCAAACCCAAACCTCCAATGATCCCCAGCAAAGTCGTATTCCTTTGCTAAGCCGGTCAAGCCATTGAATTCAGGCAGAGTGTAGCCTAAGAAGGCTCACCACAGCGAAAAACGACCCGCGGAGCCTTCGGGGCCAAAATGTGCACGATTGGCACGTTTTGGTCGCACAGGATGATAGGTGCTAATCCAGCTGCAGGGTTCAATCGTATTCACCGGCGATGCCAAGCATAGCGAACGGAGCTGAAGACCCAAAGCTTGCAATCACTCAGGCTGTGAGGCCGAATTCGAAATCTTCAGATTTTCAATCGCCATCCAATGCATTTTGTGTGTAAGGTACTGTTGTCTTTGAGGCGTTTTGCTGGGATGCGCTTTACCCGCAGTTCTCACGCCCACGTTCCTTGAGTGCAATGGACAACGACGTCCGTGCGTCCTCTGAGGATCATGCCGCAAATCGAAGGCCGTTATCGAATACCTTCACTCCCTCTATCCTCCCAACCAATCTTTCTGCCGACACAGCTGTAGGGAGCCATCGGTGGACGTCGCCGCCGTTCAATCGGGCCGCGACAGATTCGGAGACCGCTACAAGTCCAAGGAGTAACTTCGATCCTGAGCAACCATCACGCGCGACAACCTTTACATTTCCTCGCCGGAACAGTACCATAACTACGCTTGATGAGCTACAGTATGCCGTCCATGGCTACCCACGGCTTGCAACATTCATGGGTCATGAGCCCGGTGCTGCAATATACAGAAGATTTGCTTCATTGAACGCTCGAATCCTACTCTACCGACAAGCTGAGCTCGTTTGCCTCGAGCATGAACTGGATGAATTGGAAAAGTCTTTCGCCGATCAGAAGAATTTGCACTACAGCATTAAAGAGCTGCTTCATTCCCGACCAGGCACTACGGGGGAGAGAGTGTGGAAGAAGGTCCAGCAAATAGACGTGGCCCTAGAAAGATATAGTCAGTAGTCACGAGCCAAAACTGGTATCGTATAGCGCTCACCTCCTGTTCTAGATGCTCTGCTATTGCAGCAAAAGTCTCTCTATGAGCTTCCAGTTGCAAATGATATCGACACGAATGACTTGAACAACTTCGTGCACAATGAGGAAATGGGCGGCCGATGGCTACAGCACCCCGAAGACACTATCTGGGAAACTGCCCAGCCTAAAGGTTCGAAGAAGTACAAGGCCGAACAGAAGGATCTCGTGCGGTTATCTGGTGGAGATCGATACCAAGATCCCTTCACGCGATTTCTTTGGGGTCCATTCCTACAATTCGTCCATAGCATCTGGAGTAAAATACGACATCCGAATTTACCAGCTGGCGCATACGAGTACAACGAGAGAGCCATCAACAGAGTTGCCAAAGCCTCGGGAATGGTTACAGCGTCGTTACTTCCAACTGTGAGCATCCTGGCTCTGTATTACATCGACCCTGTTTTGTGGAAGATGCTCTTCATTGTTATCTTTTCAATCGTCTTTACCGCTGCCATGGCTGCGTTTACGTCTGCAAGCAGAATCGAAGTCTTTATCGGAAGCGTTAGTCTGGCGGGCGTACAAGCTGTATTTGTAGGAAATTTGATAGGTCCCATAAACTTTACGAGTCCTACTAGGAGCAGTAACTCGACTCAGCCTGCTGGATAATGAGGAATGGCTACATGATGAGATTCTTACGACAAGATGTTTATAATACAATTGATCCAGGCACGGTTGTTGGGTCTTTCGAGAGCACGGATGTCAGATGTCAGAAACGTCTAGCAGCAACTGCATAGAAGCAGACACCGAAGAAGCCTTCGGAAATAAAAAGCAAAAATCAGCAAGGATGACAACTTTTATCTCCTACAGCCTCTCTTTTCTCTTGATAATTAGAGATCTGTCGAAACGGAGTGCTATCTGGACGGCAGCTTCACTTTTTTGTTTGCGACGTTGTCTTAAGGCGGGCCTCAGCATGGCGCATCGTGCATGCAAGTGCCCGCATGAGCCTCCCGATCCGCATTCTAATTGGCACACTTGACGCCGGTATTCACCAATCGATCCTTGTAGGCACAAGCAGGAACTGAATTTTGCCCGAAGGCGATTTCCCAGAGTGCCTGGGAGAAGTCGCGTGAAGCTGCGGCAGCGCGGCCTGCGGGGCAGTGCAGCCTTCCACGAAGCCCCAATCTTTGAGTGGCGGCCTTGTTAAAGGTTTGTCCGGCCTCAATAACGTCAGTGAGATTCGCTTCGCCTTTGCAAGAGGCTGAGCTCACTGGGATTTATACCTAAATCCCGCTACGCGTTGATGTTTCGTCTTCTCGATGATGCTACTGTGAAAGGAGGGGATGATTGCGCGGGAGAACTGCAACTCCATCGCTCCCCATGATCGCGGATTGCGAACCGACGCTTATTCGATTGTAAGCGACAATGGCAATGTTCGAAGCTGTCAAGAAGAAGAGGAAGCCAAGGCCCGCCTCCCATCCGTCAAACTCTTCAAAATCAAAGGATAACAATGCGCCACCATCAAACTCGACGACTACTTCTCTGCCTCTAGGTGAGCACGAAGAAGAACCTGAATTACCACCGGTACCTCCAATTCCGCAGAGGTTCAGTCCCCGATTGCCATACCCAACGCAGACCGCTCCCCAAGTTCAACCACCATTCATAGCGCCTCAGGGATCTTCCGTATCACTGCCCGTCAGACCTGCAGCAAATCCAAGACCTAATTGGCTTGATTATCAAGGTCTGCCATATGGTGTCGGCAATGGACGTGGTCAAGATGCTTGGGATTCGTATCTTACGCCTCAATCCAACTCATACGTCCGCAACCCTCTCGATACTCGTCAACACTCCGCGGCTTCGCTTCCAACTGGCGTCTGTAGCTCACTCCAGGCGGCATCACGATCGGCTTTGAATCTGACAACTGATGCCTGGCATCAAGCCAGCGCCCAGGCCATGAATTCAACGGCAGCGTTGTTGGATGTAATCTCGTCAAAGCTCGACAGAGTCATCACTTGTATCGATGGAGAGGCGATGGTCAACGAACAGGATCTACTCATGTACCAACATCAAGACTCGACGAACTCGAATTTCGAGGAATCATTACGAAGTCTTGATCGATCTGAAGCCTCGTCTACACCAAAGTCTAATCACTTTTCAAAGGTCTGGCTATACCACAATGCCAGGCTACCACCACGTCTTCCGCCAGTCAAGTTCTATCTGCCAACTTATCCTTTGTTATGTCTAGCTTCTCAATATTCACTCCGTGTATACGACAGACCAGCAGCTGCCGAACGCGAAGATCACGTCTCTGCCTCAGTATTAAAGGGAACGAAAGCTATGGTACTAAAATCGCTCCCACTCGATGACATGAACACCATTGTATTTGCGATCCGTGGCACGAGCTCGTTCATGGACTGGGCCATCAACTTCCGTCTTGCTCCAACATCACCGAAAGGCTTTCTGGACGATGAAGGAAACCTTACACATGTTGGGTTTTTAGGCGTAGCAAGGGCAATGGTTGCACCGGTTGCCGCTCGTCTAAAAACACTTCTTCAAGAAAACCCGTCTCGACGAAGTGCAAGCTTACTTATTACCGGACACTCTGCTGGCGGCGCCATTGCACAACTGCTGTACATGCATATGATATCGGAGACGGTGTCAAGCGAGTTGACGTACCTAACATCGTTCTTCAAGCGAGTGCACTGCGTAACTTTCGGTGCACCGCCAGTCACTCTGCTACCGCTGAAGAAGCCGGACGACAGGAAATTGAAAAAGAGTCTTTTCTTTGCCTTTGCGAACGAGGGAGATCCCGTCCTTCGTGCGGACACGACAGTCTTGAAATCTGTGCTTAAACTGATGGCTGCGCCGGCACCAAACAGCATTGTCGCCAATCTTTCCGCCAAACCAGGCAAGAAGCCTCACAAAATGCACAAATCGACTTCCACGCTATCACTGGTTGACGTCCCAAATGCAGCACCGGTATGGAAAGTGCCTCAAACGGCGCTCTCGCTCGGAGGCCGCCTTATACTTCTGAGAGAGAGGGTCGGTGGCGGTGGCAAAGACGACGTCGAGGCTTGTCAGGTCACCGACGAGATGTTTAGAGGAGCGGTGTTTGGGGATCCAATGTGTCACTCCATGACACTGTACACAAGGAGAGTAGAGATCCTTGCAACAAACGCTGTTACCGGGAGAGGAGCGCGATAGGGTATTGGACCACGGATTATCATCTCGCTCAAATTTCAAGGAATTCGGAGATACGGAGTCTTCAAATTTGAACCCGGACTCCTACGAACAGGGGAGGATTAGTTCCCATCGCAACACATCTTGGGAAATTGGCGTGTCTGGAGAATACATGGTTTTAGATTTTTGGGAGGTACTCCGGATTAGGAGAGATATTGCATTTGACGACCAAACTTTGTCGTGATGATGTAGTCGTGAGGTACCTTAGCAAAGTCTATACGAATTAGAAAGGCCCAATCGAGAGCACTGCGGGTTGAACAGTACCTCGAGCAATTCTAGTGGTGAATAGAGAAGACGTGATGGTGTGGTTCGCTCTATACGAAGCCAGCTAGATGCTGCAGCTTCTTGTGGCGTATTTACCTGAAGTAGTAGGTACTGGACTCGCAATCTAGAAGAATAATTTTAGAGTTTATTGCGCAAATTCAGCCTTCATAAACTGCCCAAATTGTTTATTGCTGCTGTTGATAATTACCAAGAGTAAACTTTACTGGATAGTACTGTTGCGGATGGCAAGTTCAGCTGTCTCGTACCTCAAGCTTTTTGAAAACTTCGTTTATGAAACACCTGCTGTCGCCAACGTGCGCCATAACCAACCTGTTTGCCTAGCTTGTCTCATCCATGGCCTATTTGACCTAGGGATGGTGCGAGAATCCTCTCAATGGACTTTGTAAGATGCAGAACGACTTTGTTCAAGAAGTCATTACTGATATACGGAAGTGGGCGCGGTTGATCGGAGGTGCTGGTGTTCAGGTTGGAAAGACCTCGAACAACCCACAGCAGCGACTTACACGCTTCAAGCGCTTGTATGAACAGATTCGAGTATGCATACATTTGAAAAGCTTCGATAGGATCATCTGCTGAAGTGTAACTAGGAAACTTACGACAAGACCCCTCTCCTTCAGTCGGACAGCTCTGCTTCGGACTCCATTCGAACTTGCTTCCAGCGGCTTACCACCATTCTTCATGACGAATCCCGAGCTCCGGCTCCACATCTTTGCCTTCAATATGCATCTACAGCGCAGATATATACGACTGTATCTCGCATTGGAGCGGTAGCACAACATGAGGGCATAATCAGGGAAGCCATAGCGCTATTTGCTGCGCTAATAGACAGCGAAGAGGAGGACTTTTTGGCCAACGATCGCTTCGCAAGATCTTTGATGATATTTGTGGATCGAACATGTGGTTCTGGGAATCTATTCGTCGGCGAAGATACGGAGGCAGAAATCGTCGAGCTCCTCTTCGGAATCGCGGCAAAGATCAGGCTACAACCCGAAATCCTCCCGGTATGGTTTACAACAAGTGCCAGGACAGATGCACGCCGGATAATGAGAAAGAAGGATGATTTTGTGGGTGTCACCTCCAAGGAAGACTTCCCGCTATGTTACCAACTGATCGATCACGTACATCATGATGGCCGCATTGGCGATTTTTCTAGGACTGGATTGCTCTACATATTTGAGTCTGCTTCGAAGTCGAAGGCCCTAGAACAATGGATTGTAGAGAGCGATTTGCCTACGCTTATGGCAAGCGGCCTAGGAGCTTTGTATGGCAGGCTTAGCCGGTATGATATCCGCCTTTGCATCAGCGGTGCAATTCTAACAATTCCCTAGCAAGCTCTCTATTCTTCATCCGAAGTCAGAGCTACCGATCATATTGACATTGTCAGACTACTCAGACCTACAAGCCCCAGCAGGTGCTGAAAGTCTGTATTCACAAGCCCTTCAGCAAGATCTCGAAACTTTCTTATCATATCTGCTCTTCTGGCAAGATATTCTGGAGCATTGCAGATCCGTGGATGTGAAGCAAACCCTTCTCGACCACTTTCAAGTTCTGTTCCTTCAACAGCTGCTGTAAGATGAAACATTTCACGGGCTTCTTCATGAGCTAACTCATACAGGTATCCGTCCATTCTGGAGTCCTCCGATGTTGATGGTGGATCTTCGGTTGCTGTGCTAACTTACCTGCGCCAAATCCTGGATGCCCTGGAGGCCACTGAGATGGTCGATCTCCTCCTCCAGTACTTGTTTGGCATCTCAGAAGATTCAAGCCAAGACCAGAACTCCAAGCCTCGATCTCCATTAGCGTTGAAGCGTCGGCTCTCTCTCATGCTCTTGACGCAACCCGTCAATGAGGACGACAGACTTAATCCGTCTCTATTCAGTCTAATCGATCTCTTGCTTAACAGCACTACCTCCATCAACCCGCAGACAGTTATATCTGCATTACGACTTATTACCGTTGTATTGAGCAAAGACCACAAGTACTGTATCAACACGCTCTTACTAGTCACTCCCGCAACGGACTCCAGCCCGCGTCGCACGCACGGAGCCTTGAGCGCAGAAATCGAGGCTTATTTGACGCTAGCGGAGGAAATTGGCGGCGAGGCCGGAATCGATGAAACTTATGACAGCCAGCTCAAAGACGCACTACGCTTGATCGAATCGCATGTTTGTTCGAACAAAGCACTCTCTTTAAAGTCCCTCGGAATAGCATCCGAGCACATACCAGAATTTGAGATCAAATCGTCAGTTCCAGAGGTTATATCCCACTACCTCCGCCGGGACGATGTACTCTTCCAACACGCTATGTTCACTCTCGAGACATTTCTCACCAATAATGTGGAGCTCAATCTCAGTCTCACTGAAAGCATCATCGCCCTAGCCTCCTGCCCCCATCTTCGTCTTGAAGGATGGGCTGTTGTAGAGCCGCGATATTACCACTTTTTGGAAATCCTTGCTCAAGATGCCGGAGATGATACTTCAGATCCTTTACGAAAGCTCAGACAGGCTCGAAGACAACCAACATGGTCCGATGAGCATGCGCCGTTAATCTTCCATCAGTTGCAAAGCCTTCGAGCGGAAGTTCGACAATTGGCTTCAATGGTGCCTGATTTCGATCGACTTGTTGCCACTCGTAAACAGGCATTTCATCTCCACGATGATATATCTGAAGCGATGCAAAGTACAGCAACGCCCAAGCTCGCATCAGGAACTCAGCCGAGCGCCAATTGGACTCCGCAAAAGCCTCAATCGCTCCCACAGAGAATGTTAAGTGGAGCAACCACGCCAATTAGATCTTCCTCCCCCCGCGGTCGAACTGGAACCTCAGATTTACGATCACCGGTGATGTCACCCTCGCGGTCCACAAATCCTACCGGGACTGCCTCACCGTCTCCATTGCGAAGAGAGAGGCCGATCTCCGGCGAAATGCAGAAACGAGCACCAAAGTCTCAAAATCTTCTGAGCGATGTGATTGAAGCAGCAAACTCGGAGGCGCTCACAAGGAAGATTACATTCCCTCTCGACCAGACCGCTGGGAACATAAATAACAAGGTCGAGCCGGGAGATGCAGAGAACAGCACGGATGGTGCGAACAGCAGTCATGATGAAATGAATGGGTCCGAGTACACCCCTGGAACAGGCAGGGAGGCTTCTCTGAGCCACATTCTCACCAACGTCGTTATCCTACAGGAATTCATTTTGGAATTTGTGGCAATTCTACAAGTCCGAGCGAGTATGTTTGGAGAAGTCTTGTTTGCTTGAGATACCCGCTAAGGCTACGATCACGAAGGCAGTAGCATGCCTAATTCCAGATACATAGTTATATACGCTATCAGAATATAGAGCTTTCAATAGCATGCCTTAATTGGTGCTTGCGGATAACATAGAGTTTCCGGAAGTGGTTGAGAGGCTGAAGACAAGACGAAGCTAGCACATAGCAACGCTAAAGGTATTTCTGGCCTTAATGCCTCAACCCCTGTGAACTGCAAACCCAAACCAATGGAAGACGCTCGTCATCGAACTCAAGACACGCGACAGACAGAGGAATCATCCAACGTTTGTGAGCCATTGAACTTCCGAGCCATGTTGAACAAGCAACTGAAGCTCTTCCTGAGCTTCCCAAAGCCCTCAGCCTTTTCCTCGACGGGTCAATGGACCTGCTGGCAATGGTAAATGCTCACGAATGCCCGCGCTGCTTGTGGTCTGACTTCTCGAAAAGTAGAGCACAACTGTCACGATCCTCTCTTTCCTCATCCTCACAGAGCCATCAATCACAATGTGCCTATCTAGGGTCTATACGCCACTTCTCTGTCACGTCTGCATCTTTCAAGAAGACAGGCAAAGCCAATCGCTCCCAGGCCCGCACTGACTCCTCTCCGCCAGTTGAAGGCACGACCAATCCGACGGCCGTAGATGAAGCTTATGATTTCTCTACACTCGAAGCCAAAATTCTCAAAGCGATGGAACATCTCACCCATCACCTCTCTCAACTTCGCGCAGGCGGCCGGTTCAATCCAGATCACTTGGATAATCTGAGAGTAAAGCCCATCAAAGGGAGCACTGAAACGGTTCGGCTGGGTGATATTGCGCAAGTTGTCCCCAAAGGAAGAGTAGTCAATATTATTGTAGGAGAAGAAGGACACGTCAAGCCCATATCCTCAGCAATACTTGAAAGTGATTTGAACTTGGTTCCTCACGGACCCAATCCCGAGCAGCCCACGACGCTTACGATCAACATTCCCCCTCCAACCGGCGAGAGCAGGCAGAAAGCGATTGACGAAGCTTCTAAGACGGCTGATAAAGCATACGGCGAGGTGAAAGATGCCAGGGCCCAACATCAGAAGCGATTACGAGCCATGCAGGTCGCAAGGTCTGTAAGGCCTGACGATTTGCAGAAAGCTCATAAACGAATGGAAGATATTGTTAAAGGGGGAAATGAAGAAGTTAAGAGGATATTCGAAGGCGCAAAGAAAGTACTAGAGGGCTAAAAGAGCTAAATACTCTATTTCTATTTTCTCGGCATAGCCAACGCCACTGGGAGTTCTGAAATCTCAATACTTGCAAGTCCCAGAGGCGTATTGCGAAACTTGCGCACAGTCAGAGCTCTCTCCGCTGCTCTACGCTGAAAAAACCTCTGTATTTCGGTATAAAATACTCTGATAGCATATTAAGCAAAGCATTCTGAACACCTTCATATTCCTAAATCTAAAAATTTGTGCCTAGGCGCCTGATTGGATTTTATCTCCGCCCGCCCTCGGATGCTACTGGAGCTTGTTCCTTTCGAACAATTTGTGAGCGAATCTTCCCGATGGCGATTATTTGAACGTGTACATACAATCGAGCAGCAGCTCAGTTGCAACTTCATTGCGTTTTCAGGTGTTCATCCAATCTATCTCCGTCCGATTGCAGCTGTTCCATCCTTGTTGTCGGAATTCCCTCCTACGATGGCTCCGACAAAGCACATCGAGACCTTGACGCTCGAAGCAGCGAAAGTTGCCGTAGCAGCATGTGAAGAAAAAGCCCGATCAATGGGCCTAGTGATGAATATCGCCGTCGTCGACGCTGCTACTCACCTCCTCCACTTCTCGCGCATGGACGGAGCCAAAATCACATCCATTTCGATCGCCATCGACAAAGCGTTCACCGCGGCGGGCCACAGGGTCGGCACCCACACTTACAAGGAGGCCGTCTGGCCCGGCGGAGCTGCGTTTGGAATCTGGAATAGCAATGGTAACAGGTTCATGACCATTGGCGGCGGCCTGCCAATTGCGGGCAAGAGAGGCGAGATTCTAGGTGCGATTGGGTGTTCTACAGGTACGCCGGCGCAGGATCAAGAGGTTGCGCAGGCTGGCGTCGATGCGGTGCAAAAGCTTCTGCAAGGTACAACGTCAAGGTCAAAGCTGTAGGAGAATGGAACATTGCCCGTCAAGCGGAATGCCCCTTGTGTTCCTTTCGGCCTTTCCGGAACATTCGTGTGGGCCATGCTTCGGGCTATGTCCTACTACTACTAGCCCAAGGATTACTCAATTTTCATGGTACTGGACTGTTTCATTAGTGTTTTTCTAGGAGTTGTGGCCGCAGACCGGAAGCCCGACCTTTGAATAGGTATACGACCGATCCACGAAATGTTGGTTTCCCACAAGGGCTGTATGGAACCATACGAGGCATTACTTTGAAAAGAGCTGATATTGGGTACATGACCGCCAGGTCGATGCTGGATATTGGCTGGGAATCAGAGTTTGATTGGCAAAACTATTTTCTCTTTCTTGTTAGTCCATCTCTCATTCTCTTCTGTTGTCAAATCATCTACCCCGAAACCCTCATCCAAGATCGTACTCAAGGTTCGACAAGTGATATTGAGCTGTTACAGTGGCTGTTGGGCACCTTACCTAACAGATAACGGGTTTGCTGCATGATTACCGCTTTAGACGCGCGCCGATGGCCCAACGTTACACCTACGAGTGAACACTGTACGGGGATTTGAATGTGGAAATCGTCTCACCGGAATTGGCGAACCCAAGCTTGTGTCACACTGGCTCGGGGTACTTGTACCTGGCGAATCAAGACGTATCTCATGTATCGCCGCGGTGAAGAACACTCAAGTACCTGTTCGTCAATTTTTCAGGCTACACGGCGCTCTAAGCTAGTATCGCCAGACAATTCAATATCCAGGTCTACGGTGGTGTCATAGTGAGTCGGACGATCCAAGTGAGCAGCTTTACAAAGGCTATGACAGACGACAGGTCTGATCGCATAGGCTCAGGACTACTCTGTGTTCCGTTTCGTCGTGTTTATTTCTCTGGTTTGGTATATATGGGTATCAGGTGTTTTTCGCGGCCGGATTATCGATATGATGATATTTGACACCCTATCTGCTGAAATTCTATTCAGGGTATGTTGACGCGTCCCTTGTACCATCAATCCTCGAGGCAAGGAGCATCTGGAGTCAAGACCTTGAAGAAGGTCGCTGAGCTATGACAGCGTATCCGTTGCAAGACGCTGAGATGGCGCTCGTCCCAATGAGAAGTCCGTCTCCAGCTGACAATCTCTAATGATTTTAGGAAACCTTCACCTATGCCGTAGAACTACGGCACAGGAAACATTTCCGAAAGCGGTCGAACTTACTGAACGTTATCTGGCAGACGTTGTGGTGTTCCACTCAACCACCACTCTCATACATCAAGCTTTTCAAACTCCTTTGTCAGTTTTGTAATTTCCCACGATTGTCCTCCATCGCTTCGGCTTTCCAGGCATTACTTCATCGGAGATTGGCCTTGCAAATTATTGGTCTCACAAGCTTACTATAATCTCCAACAGTTATCCCTTCCTTCCCAATGTCCTTCTAGTGTTACTCGTGCTTTGAGTGATTATCCATCGGACACTCCTGATTAATGGTCATTGTGATCTATATAAACACTGAAAGTAGCAGATGAAAATTATTTCTGAATTTCAATCGTCAGTCAAATTTGCTCATCTGTCATCATGAAGGTTGCCGTTCTTTCTTTCGTTTTGGCTAAGGCCGCTGCTGCCGGTCTTCTGGAGAGACAAGCTTCTCAAACTTGTGACATTAACAATTGTTTAATTGAAGTTGGTGGACTTGCCTCAGAATCTGTAGAGGTAGCCGCTGCTCAGTCTTCATGCATCTCGAACCTCGTTTCGATTACCACTCTTCCCTGCAGGCCAGTATCTTCCTTGGGATCAACACTTCGAAATCATAGGACTGACTCCAATACAGCGCCACGACTACGACTATAACTACCTTTGTTGCTACTGAAACCCTAATCGAACCGCTTGGCATGAAGCGGCGAAGCAACTTCAAAGATCGACGACAGCGCCATGGGTTCTTTTCCGATTTCCCTGACCCTACAAATTCCATAACAACAGTTTTTCCTACCGTACCGGCATATGCGCAGGCTTGCTGGGATCATTCACAATATGTCAGCGCTTGTAGCTGCATAGGTATCATTTCAGCTACTATCTATGAAGACTGCACGGTAAGTCGTCTTCTTCAATAGCTTCCATGCTTTCAGTCTGCTCGACTTTCTCTGAGTATGCTTTCAATGACATGAGCGCCGTTAATAACTACGGTTGAGCAGACTGCTCCATCGACCGTGACTACTAGTGAAACTCTCACCATCACGCTGTCGCCCAGTGGATCAAGTCTTGTTACTGTGTCACCAAGCTCGTCCAGTGCTGGGAGCAGCAGTGCCGGCAATGTATCCTCCACTGGAATCCATTCACGAACAAGGCACCACCACTCTTCGTCCACCGGTTCGGGATTTTCCAGTAGCTCATCTGCAAGTTCTGGTTCTGGAAGTTCTGGGTCAACGGTTTCAGGATCTACATCCTCGGGGCTAGTATCACTCTCGATTCCAGAGACGACTAGCTTGACAACATCATCCAGCGGAAGCACAAATGTGTCGTCAATCACAAGTAGTCCGTCTAACCCCACAGTGTCAACTTCTGTTAATTCTTCAAGTGTTACGGTCTCGAGTGGTAGTATGTCTGGAACTGTGTCAGTGAGCACATCTGGATCACCTTCAAAAGCGTCTCAGTCGAGCATATCGTCTGTATCGAGCACATCATCTGTATCGAACACATCGCCTATATCGAGCACATCGTCTGTATCGAGCACACTGTCTGTACCGAGCATACCGTCTGTATCCAGCACATCGTCTGTATCGAACATATCGTCTGTATCGAGCACACCATCTGTATCCAGCACATCGTCAATATCGAACACATCGTCCATATCGAACACATCATCTGTCTCGAGCACATCATCTGGATCTTCGGTTTCTACTTCATCTGTTTTGACAACGAGTCAATCTAGCAGCGTTTCCACCGTCTCAACTTCTGGAACCACCTCGTCGGCTTCAAATTCCGGGAGTTCCTCAATAATCTTGTCGACAGGGGCATCCTCATCCACGACCAGGAGGTATCACAATCATACAAGCACTCAAAGCCCTACGAGTAGTTCGGCATTAACCTCTGCGAACTCGACAGTGACGTCGTCAACATTGACAGTTTCGTCGTCTACCGTCTCCATTAATGCAACATCTTCTTCCTCCTCTAGTGTTTCCACCCCAACGTCGAGTTGCGTGCCCAGTGTTGCAAACAGCACCGGCGGTCAGAACGAAGGTACTTTAGACTCTAATGACCTCTTCTAAACGTGACTCTAAGTATTGTAGGTTATCTTCCTCTCTATGCAGCTAACTACGCGGGCTGTCTTCTGGATCCTAACAACCCTAATCAACCAATCGTCCTAATTGACGGCTCCACTGGGCTACAACTCTTTGACTACTTTGGCCGGCTCACGCGCTCCAATAGCTCTACTATTCAGACCTCGCCATCATTCGGAGGCATTTTCTACTTCAATCAGCCGCCCAGTGCTCCATGCGGAATGTACGACCTTCTGTGGCAGTCTCCAAGCGGAAACCTCTTCATTGCAGTCTTCAGCGACGCAGAGGTTGGATTCACGCCATTGAGTAGTGACGATGATACTATCTCGGGCGACGTAGGAGAGTTCCTCACAACGTAATATTTCTATCCCATCTCCCCATGTAGTAAACTATATCTAATCTGTCTAAAACAGGATTTGGAGCATCGATTGCGCTGGTGTCCTTAGAGCAGGTGTGTATGCGGGCGATGAACTGTTCTTCTACATTGTAGATGGCGGATACGTGTTAGCGACAAGAGTACCGGTGACAAATGCCTTTGACGAGAGGAAGACTAAACTGAAGAAGAAGACGATGCAATTGACGAATCTGCCTGTAGGTGCTATTCAGGTTCAGCTTCAGGTTCAGCCCGTTCTGGTTAATTGGCCTTGATTAGAACGTGGAATCTCAATGGTCCAAGCATACGAGGGTGAGGGGGTAATAGAGAATAAAGCTGGTGGCTCTCTGGACTAGAGTATCTTACAGACGATTATAATTAAATCTGATTGCTTTTCGGTGGTTAATTATTAACCATTAACTATTAAATGATTCATATCTTCACGACTGCGAGACGACGACATGAGTTCGAGAAGTTGTTTGGACCTCCCTTGAAATGTATACGGAGCATCCCGACAGGGTCGCCGTCCTCGAACTTTATTTCCTTTACGCAAGTCAATATCATTCACTCCTCAGCATTACTGGCCGCAGACACCTTCGAAATCATTGGCTTCCGAATTCCAATTCCTAACATGATCCCGGAAGCAAATTTGCTCAATTCGGCATCTAAATAGCATGCTGGGAACTACGGCTCGCAAGCATGCCGCTGCCAGTTTGAACTCACTTAGCCATGGCCCTTCGAGCATACCACCAGAACTGCTATTCAAATATGTCACTTCGGGAGGCATTAAATTGAACCCCGAGGGCATCATCCGCGGACGAAGCCCGCTTCTTCCACAAGCAATCGAAAATGCGGTCAATTCGTTACCCATTGCGGCGCGTGTCGCATCAGAATTTACGTTAGCGTTTGCGAACAGATCCTCGCGATACTCAGCGGTCACTCATCCCCTACTCAAGACTACAAAGGATGTTTCAATGGCTAAAGAGTTGGAGTTCCTTCGGGAGGACAGGCAGCCAACGTCTGATGTGGATAACGAAGCCAGTTTTGCTACAATCCAAGCAGCTGCTTCAGGTCAAAGCAAAAGGGTAAAAAGAGATCGGAGGGGAAACATCGTGGAAAAGCACATTGACTCGGAAGCATCTACGTACACATCGGAATCAAAGAACGGACTGATCATCCGCATGACGACCGTGAACCCAAAGGAACAACATCTCCTGGAAGAGTTCAATACTGCACTAGTGGACGCTACGAGGGCGATGTATAAGGACAGTTGTCGACTGAAACTATGGAACGCGTATATGGACCTGAAGAATCAATTTCCAGAAAGCCTGCGACATTTTCCCAAAACAACATGGAGGAAGCTATGGAAGACTCAAGCCACACTACGTCCAACTGATGCAAACCGCCTCGATTCTCTCGCTACTCTCATAGCTGATATGGAAAAAAACAGTTCGTACAGCTGGCGGGTCGAGCAGAAGGTCTTTCTTCTCGAGAAGCAATTTGCGGAGGGTGAGCAAATCGAAGCGCTTGCTGAGTGGCGATCTCACTGTCAAGGATATTCGAAATTCCGATCTCATTTGACATCCAAAATGCACCTGGAATCTGACAAATGGAAAGAATGGCTCGAGCTCGGCGTGCGTCTTCACGCGTTATACGGCGATACGGATACGGCCTCGCTTCTTACACACCAGATCCTTCGACGGTATCGCAACTGCGATCCCAGATTCATATTTGTACAGATCTTGTCGTACAACCATTGGCCTGAGTCTGTGCTTCACAGACGGGCATGGAGTCTGTATCTCCAATTACGCCAGCTACCCAAGTTTTCACTTTGCCTAGATGACTTCCATGGACTCTTCCACAGCTTTCTTAGAGCGGGACAAAAAGGCTGTGCTCTGGCGGTATTAAAGGATATGGCTAGACTCGATTTGGGTGAGAAGTCGTTTGATCCAATTCTCCTTGACTGCGTTCAGGTTCTGCATAAGAGTTGTAGAACAGAGGAAGAGTTAGAGAGGTATTCGATATCAGCTTTATCTGTACTTCCAGTCACATTGCAGAGTGCTGTGCTGTATGGGAGCTGGTTGACACAGACACGCAAATGTGGCACGGCAGACGACGTTGCGAGAGTAATCGAATTGATGTTCGAGCGAGGCGTAGTTCCTAGTGCTCATCATCTTGATACTCTGCTAAGAACGTGGCTAGAATCAGGTGATCCAGACTACACAATGAAGGGAGAAAGGTTAGCTTGGGCCATGATTCAAAAACTCCAGAATCGAAACAGAGTGGATACAGAAGATAACCCTCTTTCGCCAAACTCGGTTGCTGAATCCAAACTTGGTGCTCGATTCGCCTCATTTCCTCGAGTCTCCACCACGAGACCGATAGCGAAAGCATCTGCGATGACGTTTGTCCGACTGGCGCGTCACTACACAAAGACAGGACATGCAGATTCAGCACGGCACGTTATTTCTCTCCTTATGTCCTCCGACATCAAGCCTACGCGTCGTCACATGCGAGCAATCTTAACGATATATGTTGACCTTGGTGACTTCAATGAAGCATGGCAGTTATTTCAAAAATGCGATGCGGGCGAAAATACCACGATTGATTTGACAACGTACTCGACCCTTTGGCAAGGCCTTATCCAACAGCTCCATTGCTCGTGGCGGATACAGAAGAAAGTCAATGGAATCCCACTGGCTCGAGAGCTCTTCATGCACATGCAAGAGTACATGCGTGCACATGGCCCAATTTGTATCATTGCGTCTGGACTGGGATTTACGAAATCTGCGCTGCCGAAGAATGAACTCACTGTTCCAGAAGCTAGACTTCTCCACAAGCGTGTGATGCGAGCGTTCACTCTCAGCAAAGATACATTCGGTGCTCTACTAGCTATGAGAGCACTTCACTTCGATCTCGGTATGCCACCTACCATCGACACCGTCGGCACTCTAGTCCAACACGCGGCTCATGAAGCAATGATGTCTGAATGCAAGATTCAATGCCGGAGACAAGATGCCAAGGAGTACATGCCGATGGCAATGCAAGTTCTTGCTTCTTTGTATCAATCCACTGATGCATCGGCACCGAAGACAAAACCCGAAGCTGCGAAAGAGTTGCTTCAACCAAGCATTTCGAAGAAGGGTGAAAGCCTCTTGCGTTTGCTCGAAACGTTTATGACGACACTTATGCAGAGGAACTTCACCGGTAAACAGATCATGGAGAGGCTGAAAGAAGCAAGGGACCACATGGGCCTGATTCCTAGGAGTGCCTTTGAACACAGTACCCAAGAGGACGAGCTCTTGTCAAGAGCGGCTTTTACCTGATGAGTATATGCGCTGTTGAAGCTAGTTTATGTATTCACACTCATGCTATCGATGTACAAAACCAAAACAATCTCAAAGCACATTCAACCAAATATTTTCCTCCACGTCTTCCTTTGAACTCGCTATCATTTCGCTTCAAGCAGACTTAGTCCACAGGACATAACGCCTGCAAATTCGCTTTAGTCTCTTCCTTCCACTCCTTCACCAACTTGCTTATCTCCCTGAACTCGGGGATGGCAGCATCGCCCATGCACTCATAAAGCCACGACTCACTGGTCGTTACGGTCACACCCTCAGCCCTCAACCTCTCCAGAGCAATCTTCACTTCTTCTTTGTTGCAGGACGAGACGCCGTCGGCGAGGACGTACACTTTATTCTCTGGGTGCAGCGTCAGGAGATCGAGACACGTCTGCGTGACGCAAATGTGCGACTCTATGCCGCAGATGACCGGCGTGAACTGCGCAAAGCATCAGCCTGCTGCAAGCGCCTGGGCTCGCGAAGAAGAGCTTACCCTGCGCTCCGGGAAGTGGCTGTAGATGGCAGAGGCGAATTCCGGCACCCACATGCCAAAGCCGGATTTGTCGACGTGGCATAGCGGATTATAGCTTTCGAGCTGTAGAGCAGGTTCGGTGTTGCCGAGCTTGGAGCGCAATTGGCACGTTGCGAAGATTGGGATGTGAAGAATGGTTGCTAGAAGGAGTCTTTAATAATAAGTCCTTCTGGGGACGATGAGAGTCCAGAAGAGTAAACAAGAAGTTCTTTGAAGGGAAGAGGAAGTGGAAACCGATCTCTATCTGATATATTGTGGATAACGAAAATGGAAGCATACCCGCTTTGAGCATCTTTTGGGTGGTTGATACGACCTTGTCATATTCGTAGATTGCCGGTTTGAATTTCTCTTGAATGTCGCAGATGCTAGAAAGAATCCAATTAGATTTGATGTATGATTTGGAGAGTCTAACAGCATCTATCGTACAAGAGCGCAGGGTTTGCTATTGAAGACTGTTAAACATGGCCATCACAAAGCAAAGGTGAGAGTGCTCGACTACAGATGCATCAGCGTTGACAAGAATCAACCAGACGGCGCATCGATAGATCGTGGCTTGATTCTTGCACTGATGCTGCTTGACAGCTTGGAAGCCAAGAAGATCGGAGCCGTAATTCAATCAAGCATAGTAGAGCCTAAGCAATCTCTCACCTTGCCTGTTTCACAGGCTAGACTTACTGATCCGTCGTTGCGGCTTTGTCGTGGAAGCATCCAAAGCGACCGCTGTCGACATGCTTCTTTGAGGTACAGAGAGATGAAGCTGATGTTGTCGGAGTCTGAGGGCAATATTCGATCGAGACAATGGCATTGAAATCAACTTGCATACAATGGACAGATTCAGTGGGTTAGATACTAAGTTTACATGGTGTGCGGATACAAGGAGGAGTAGTTCTACTAGTCGCCGCAAGTCCGACGACCTTCAATTATGTCACCGTGCCCAGGCCATTGTAGTCAGCCTTCGCGTGACATGGAAGCTTGAAAGAAAACTTCCATTCCTTTCAATCCCATTCATCCAAGAACCGCACAGCATCTTCGAGAATTGGGAAACATTGAGGGGTTCATGTCGTGGTATGAGGCATCGCAACACGAAGCATCGACTCTCAGATGGCAAACGCTCAGGAGCTGCATATTAAGCTGATGACGGGCAACTAGGGAGCCCAAGGCCCTTGAACTGTGCTGACGACGGCGGTCCCGAGTCTTACACTTCTTTGGTTGGCACACGTTGCACAGCAGTGGGACGACTTTTAGATAAGAAGAAAAATGGCATGAGTCTGACGATGAGTAATGAGTGAGCTCAAAATGGCAAATGGCATATTTTAACCACTGCCAGCGCTTAGACCGGTGAGAGTGTGCGAGTCACAGTCACAGCCATGATGAGCGCAGCCCGGAATCTCCCAAGATGAGGTTTTCACGAGTTTGACTGGAAGAACAAAAAGCCACAACTAGGGCTTATGTAGCAAACGAGGAGCAAATACAACAGGAAGCGCAAGACGTGAGGTTCGAGGCAATGTATGGAGCAGCGCTGGAATGAAGGGACGGACTTGGGGGTCGAATTGTTCCGAGATGGATGGGAGATTGCTCTCTCGCGCTATTGCCACTGGGACTGGATTTACCGTACGGCCCATTGTAGCGGCCAGGTCACCATCCATCTGGGGGGAATGCGCCGAGCACCTAGTATGCGGCTGGCATGATGCTGCCAGGCTGCTGGCCTGCCTTTTAGCGTGCAAATGGCGTAGCTCACAATTCCAGATGAGTCGTTGGCGGCTTTGATCCTTTTTCTCCGCTGTTCTTTAGGCTCTTCATTGTTCAGCGGTTTTACCAAAACTCGAATCCTCCACACAACGACACACGAGCCATCCACCACAACCTCACAACCACCATACCTCTGCGCTCATCGTCCTCCTTGCCGTTCCCTCTTGCTCCTGCAGAATCGTTGCCATCCCTCCACGTCCTCCCTCCCTTTTCTCTCGCAACCATACCTCTACTCCATCTCAACCCCACTCCGAACACACGTTAAACCTCTTCGAACCCATCCTTCACCACGCCTTCGAACCGCCTCTCAGCTCGTCTACATGACATAAGGCGCGCGTAATTGCATCCTCCGTACCTCTCCACGCTATTTTCTGCCGTCCAATCTCGGAGGACCAAAAGCCAAGTGTCGGAATTCAGCCTTGCGTCTGTGCCGAATTGCTCACGGTCTCTCTCATAAGCTGCAGCCAACGTCGGCGAGGGAAACATCGAGCCTTCCTTCTCGGGCACGGATATCTTGAATAACGCACTAAAACGCTGAACTGTTACTCCATCAGCGTCACCCGCTCGACTTCGTCGCCCAACGCTCACGCCTGGCTTCCGCGTGCGTTTCGTCTCTCCAGTCCTCGGCAGCTACCGCCGATATACTGCTCTCCACCTCCAACACGTTTCCGTCCCTCACTGCGTCAAGAAATCTTCTCTGAGTCTTCAGGTTCAATTCACGACACAGTCCCTTTCAAAAGCTCCCACATAACGTTCGCCGTGTGTGCCGAGTCCACGGCCGGCCGCATCGATCCAATACCTGTCCATAACGCCCATCATCCCCGTCACAGTGGTTTTGTCGCTCCAAAATATCCATGGGCATACCAAAGCGTCATTCAGCTCCAGTTCTAGCAGATCGCAGATAGCGACACGGGCAATGGCGGGCAGAACGGGGGGCCATCCGCTCCCTCCGCGACCGCCGTTACCTAGCCATCAATCCAATTCTGTGCCGTCGACGCCTCATCAACATGCGCGTGATTTCCGATCGCACTCAAGAACGCCATCTCCGCATGGTGGTCTCGGTGGTCTCGGCAGCAACTCTCCTCAATCCATTGTCTCTGAACCACATGGCCCGACCACGAAACTTCCTAATGGCCGTCCAACTTGCAAATACGAGACTGCTGCATCTTTCAGCAGGAGAAGGATGCAATATGATATTGGAGATGCGCCTCTGGAGCGCCCCAAGGAAGAGCCGAAGAAGACTTTGAATCCGGAAGAAGAGAAAAAACTCACTGGGGACATGCGAGCACTCTACGACCGGTTACTGCCCTCTTTGGAAAGCGATAAGCGACGATTACAATTTGTTGAGAAACTTAGGCGAATACTACGCAAGGAGTGGCCTGGAGTCGAGTTTCAGGTGCACATGTTTGGATCTTCGGGTAATATGCTCTGTACCAGCGAGTCTGATGGTAAGAAACATTTCCGAGAAACGTATTTCGAACGAAACTAACCTTTTTCGTAGTTGACATTTGCATTCAAACCCCGATGAAGAAACTGGAGACCATGCATAGCCTTGCCGAAGTTCTAGCGAACAGTAGGTCCCCTCGAGAACCCGGCGCTGCAATATCTAATGAGTGCGTAGATGGTATGGAACGAGTTGTATGCGTCGCCGCTGCTAAAGTCCCTATTGTCAAAATTTGGGATCCTGAGTTGAAGCTCGCAGCTGATGTTAACGTCAACAACCTACTAGCACTGGAGAACACTCGGATGATTAAGACTTATGTCCAAATAGATGATCGTGTGAGGCCTTTAGCAATGGTCATTAAGCACTGGACGAAACAGCGGATATTGAACGATGCTGGTAAGTCATATAGCCCCATCAAGCGACCTTCTGACTGACTTTCTCCAGGTACTGGTGGCACCCTGAGTTCCTACGCTTGGATCTGCATGATAATGAATTTCCTCCAAACCCGTAATCCTCCGATTCTCCCTGCCCTCCATCAGCTTCCGCATGATACCTACATTGCGAATGATGGCACCGAGTCTGGTTTCTCAAGCGACGTGGAAAGCCTAAAAGGTTTCGGGAAAGATAACAAAGAGACCATCGGAGAATTGCTGTTTCATTTCTTTCGACTCTACGCCCACGACTTCGAATACGATAAATCAGTGATTTCAGTCCGACAAGGAAAATTTCTGACGCGGAAAAAGAAGGGTTGGGATCTCACCTCAAAGGAGGGCCAGTGGAGACTCTGCATAGAGGAACCGTTCAACACAACGCGAAATCTAGGCAATTCTGTCGATGCGACCGCTTTTCGTGGTATACATCTAGAGATACGGCACGCCTTCGACTTTCTGGCCAATGGAGGACAGCTAGAGAAGGCATGCGAACAGTATCAGTATCCACCAGAGGAAAAGAACATATTCAAAAAGCCTGCGCCTGTACCAAGGCCTGTCCTTTCACACGCTATTCCGCCACGTCCACCGCGAGATCCCCGCAACCAGAACAGCATGAGAGGAGGACGGGGTGGTTTGCCTTTGCGAACCGTCTCTGGGGTTTCTTCTCGTCAAAGAGCATCCAGCGGAGCTACCTTTGGACGTAACTTACAATACATGCAAGCCGTGCCAATGGGAATTCCTCCTTATGAGCTGGTCAGTCATACTATTGATGGGCCATTCAGTAAGGACGCTTACGCGAATCAGCTCTGGCAGCAATGGCGACTACTCGGTCAGCAAGCCGACGCGGTTCGGGCACAGTTTGTTCAGAATCAGGCTCGTCACGAAGCGATGCAAGCACAATCGGCGGCGACAGCCCATGCTCACGCCGTAGTTCAAGGACAAAATCAACCATCTACGCCCAAGATATCCTATCTAAGTGGCAGCCCGCAGTTGCCGGGCGACAACATGATGGCCGGTTCCTATGTAATACGCCACACACATTACAGTCGAGAGCAGCATGCTAATATTCGTCCAGGACACTTCATCGCGCACCAACCCGTCTTCTCCCTCCCTTGGATCGGCCATTCCAGCTCGAAGAGGAATGCAGCGCACAACAAGTCAAAATGGAAATCAGAGCGGCGCCGCACGGTCACAGTCCCAACCAGCACGAGCGATCAGCCAGCAGTATCCGACGTATCGGATCGCTTACGACGCAAACACCGGAATTCCCTTCTACGTGCCCGTGATGACCACCGGTGGAATCCTCACGCAAGAAAATCTTCGACCGGAACAAATACCCTTGAGGTACATTCCAGCGTATCCGATGGCTCCCATCAGCGCGAATGATGGATTACCAAAGGAATATGTTGGGTACTACTTGAACGAAAATCCCCAGCCGCAGCCGCAAACCCAGTACCCGAATCCGCCCGTTGCTCCAATTCCATCATATGATGAACTTGCTAACCGGAGAAATCGATCAGGGGAATTGCAACCCATCCCCGTCAATGGCACCAGTAAATCGTCTAGATCACCTTCGCCACTAGGTCATTCGAGGACATTCTCAAGCCCAATTAGATCTGCGCCTCTCCCCGTTTCGCCGATGCAGATGGATCAGTCTCACTTCGCAACAGATTATGCCTTTCAACCTAATGGCCTCCAAATCGTGCATGACTCTTACCATTCGGCAACTCCCCCGGAGAGTGATCTCGATTACAGTCGAGACCTCGCTCGAAGCGCTACCATCGATGGATCTGATATACCTTCTTTGGACCCGAGCTTCGAAGATGAGATACAGCCTCGCCAGATGCCGTATGGTGCGATTCAATTCGGCGAAGCACTACCAACGGTGCCTTCACAATTCGATTTGCCTCTGGTAAATGCCATTCCTTCGGACCATAGCCAACCGCCGACAGTTGTCTCATCTTCTAAGCAACACGCTTCATCCGGTCCTACAATTGTCTCTTCTTCTGGTGGAGGATCGAACCCGTCGACTCCACCAAGAACGGTAAATAAGTCCCATCAGGAAAGCAAGCCAATCTTGACTTCGATTGATATTCCACCCCCAAACCCTGAAAATCGGAAGGTTTCCGGTGGCGAGCCAAAAACCGCCACGGTGCTTTCACCCGTGCTAGAAACAAGGACTCCTTCTCCCACGGTATCTAGACGGCCTGATGGAAGGCGGAACACCGCGGCTGGTCCCGTCAACGGTGTGGCATCCAGTTCCGACGAGCTGAAAGAAAAGGACAGGGCAAATGGCGAGATCAAGATATCGGCGCCGAGGAATCAAACCAGGAGCCGATCCCCGCAAAAGCGCGCCCAACCCACCAAGAAGGAGCTCGTTCTCCCACCGCTAACGCCCGCCGAACATGTCGCGACGCCCAAGTCGGCGTCGGCGCCGAACTTCGCCGCCGCCGTGGCCGCATCCGCGCCGGCCGCCAGAGACGAGCGGCTGCCGGTGCCGCCCACGCCGGCGTCCGCGTCGTCCGACAAGGGCGACAAGAGCCCCACGTGGCAGACCGCCACCGGCGGGAAGCACCGCCGCAGCAGGAAGAGGGGGAAGAGCACGGGCGGCATGGCATCTGGGGCCGGCAGCGCGAGCGGAGGGAGTTCGGCGGCCAGTCCCGCGCCCGAGAAGGAGAGGAAGGCGGTGGCGGTGGGCGAGGAGAGGAAGGGCGGGTGAAGAGATGCGGCCTTGAGTTGGGCTAGCGTTGGAGCAGGCGCATTGCACAAACGGAGGCGTACGAGCGTTCAGGCTGTTGCGGAGAGCAGTGCATCGCGCACACGTTGGCCTGTCCGGTCGAGAATCGGCCGCCGCGAGTCGCTGCTGCGTCTTGGATCGATGACAGAGCATCGCGACCGGTGACGGCCACAGCGACGGACTACAAGCACACACGCCGTCCGGAATTCCTGGCAGAGCGCACGACGGCTTAGGCTGATCAGAGGTTGGAGATGATGGCGGCCTGCGGAAACGCCAACTACAACGATAATTAACTACACCCGACAAACTCGAGAGGCATTGACGTTGCATGCATGATAACGGCCGCATGAGCAGCGAGCAAAACAGAGCATTTAGCGACCGGCAGTTTTGTTTTCATTTTTTTGGTTGGATGTTTTTTCTGCGCACCTTCAGGTCATGGATTGGGCGTTTCCTCGAGGATTTGAGAAAGGATCACTCCAGAACTCGTGGTGGGGCACTCTGGGCGGATTTTTATACCCCCTTTTACGCCAGCGTGCAGAGAGTTCTGCTCTCTATTTTTCTGTTGATGGTGTTGGTGTTTCTTTTTCGAGCCATCGAATGAGGCACACGCAGGGCAAGAGAAAAGCTGGTTGTGTATACAGTGAGCGGGTCGTATAGATTAGTGCTACCCATTTTTGAGTAGAAGCTATGAATGGCAAAGATGCTGAGAGTTAAATACCGTCCATTGATTATGAGAAGTGTAGTTCGTGAACTAGCACGGCTGTGACATTTGGTAGGCATATAAAACCCATGTTCTTGCTCTTACTCGGGTCATCAGCCCTACGATAATTTAACATCCGTCGATCTTTCAACGATCTTTCCATAGCCTGTTATACTCTAGCCGCTATTCAACATTTGAGGCGCCTCCTATCCAAGCATATCCAACTGTTGCTGTCTTGCCGTCTAGTGTTCACAGGCTGATACCACGACGATATTTGTTCACCACAGCATCACTATCTCTACCTTATCACGATCATTTGACTCTTGGCGGTCTAACCTCCCCTGCGTGATGCAGCATGCCCTGCGTCATGGAACAGAACATCAGCTCGATGGACAGCTGAAGAACGCCCTGCAGGGTTTGTTGGACAAGAGCTGAACGCTTCCAATTTGGTGTCCAGATGCGCAGCCTTATCGAAGAATCTCTCCATCTGCGCGGCTTCCTTGTGATCACACCGCCTTTGAACTCAAGACCGGAATGCAATAATCTCTGCAATTCTGAAAATTACTTGTCTCTGCCGGCTCGCGAGGTCGAAATTGAAACCCTAGATTAACAAGATCCGATTCTCACCACAGATAAGCGCATTAGACCCAACAGTGGCAAGATCACATGTTAGCTCAGCCTCCTATGTTTCAACAGAAGCGACATGACTCTGTGGTTGAGGCCCCAAAGACGGTAAGATCTGGATCAGAGAACGAGTATACTGCCCTGACAATCATGCAAGAATTCGGGCCACAGCATATACTCAGAGCTTCGTGGGAGACGAGATATTCGTCTTATCAAGTTCTTGCCCGGTCCAACGCCTAGTTGTAGACTCATCATAGTCGACATCAATAAGGCCCCACCGTATATGGCATTATCATATACTTGGGGATCCAGGATACAGGACGATAGTATCATTGTTAATGATGAGCCCGTTGCCATCACTCGAAATCTTGGTAACGGATTGAGGAGATTGCAAACCTACCTCATACAAAAAAATCTCTTGTTATGGGCAGACTCTATTTCCATCAATCAGTCTGATCTTAGCGAGCGAAACCACCAAGTCAAATTCATGAACGCGATTTATAGATGTGCTGAGTGCGTTGGCGTTTGGCTTGGAGAAGCTTCTGGGTACAGCGATCTAGCCATGGAAAGACTAGAGGCCTGGTCTGATGAATACAACCGGCTTAAGTATTCGGAAGCGTGTGCTGGTGATTACGACCTTGCGACGCTTAGCATGTTACCCTGTCAAGAAATCTTATTCGGTTCCGAACAGCCAACGCAATCGTTAGTGTGGCACGCAATGAGAGGTCTTCTCGACCGAGATTGGTGGCTAAGAGCTTGAATTGTGCAAGAAGCTACGGTTCTTGCACCTTGTAGGACATTTTTCTTCTGCGGCAATCATTGTGTTGATTGGGAACGTATGCGAACAATGATAAGGCTTTTTAACTTGGTCGGGTATTATGGCGATGAGCAGCACACTTCAACCACTACATTCGACCAGTCCATGGCATCTCGACTTGATGAGTTTCGCATTCAGAGGGAGGAAGGGGCGTATATGAGGCTCTTGTCGGTACTAGGAACCATCCGCAGCTTCGAGTGCGAGGATCCGCGAGACAAAGTCTACGCTTCTCTAGGAATGGCCGCGGATGTCTCAGAGTCAGATATTCTCCCAGACTATGCGAAATCTGTCGAAGAAGTGTACACGGACGTTGTTCGCTTTGTGCTTTCTAGCCAGGGCTCACACTGCCTGGATTTCCTAGGGCTAGTCATCCGCCCGAGTAGCCTTCCATGCCCGACTCCGGGTGACCTGCCAGCCTGGCTACCGGATTGGAGAATACGGGGTTCCCCCTTGGCCTTGGAGAAATACATCGATCCAGAAGGATTTGACAGCGAAGATGCATACAATGCATCCCGAGATGTTAAATCGCCAGCCACAATCGTGGGTAAAAGGCTACTATGTCGAGGATTCGAACTCGACACCATTGTACGCGTTTGGCCTCCTTGTTGGGACAATCTGGCAGAATCTGGGTTGGAGATTGAACGCTCGTGGAGGCCGGATGAAGGCGATAGGCCTTACACCTGCAAAGAGTCACTTTTGCAAGCATTCAACCGGACACTCCTCGCCGATATTGGTCGAAAATGCATCCATTCACACCAATTGCAGCGGAATTGTGCCGTCGAGTGGAGTCTCATTGACTCAGCCCCTTCAGAATTGACTCTTGTTGACCAGAAGAGGCGTATGAGAATGCTTATCGACGTAAAACATACGACTTTTGGAAGACGGCTCTTCCAGACCGATGGCGGATTGATAGGGCTCGGCGCAGCTGATACAACAGTTGGAGATCGGGTCTGCGTTTTATTTGGGGGTCAAGTCCTATATTTGCTGCGGCCGAAGAGCAGTGACGTCGAGCATGAGTTCATTGGTGAATGTTATGTTCATGGAATGATGGACGGTGAAGCTGTGACAGATGAGCGTTTGCCGGGTCGTGAGTTCATTATCGTGTAACAACTTCTTAGATTTCTTTCGCCTGCGTTTTTTGGGCTCAATGAGCCCAAATCTTCACTGTAGTATAGCTCTGGGGATGACCTTCTTAAACCTCCGGAATCCTTTATGTTAATATGCGATTATGCGTCTCCAATGATGAACACATTATGGAAATCTGAAGCAGTTGTGCGGTTCACCCAAAACGTTCTCAGTCTTCCCCTTCTTCTTCCTCGGCCTTTCTCGCCTTGCTATCGTGCTAGATGCTCCTCGTCGAAAGGGTAAAGGGCATCTCTTCGTTGAGGCCCAGTAAACTTTCCCGTGCAGAAAATGTAAAGCCGATTTCGCAAGGCACTAAGACTTTGTGGAGGCTTATTAGGATAATATTTGATTGCTATTCCTGTGCTATTGCGCTGAGAATGACACGTGAAAAAACTCGCTATTGTACCGTGATAGCGCGCCAGAGAGCCGGTGCGTCCCATCGTCCAACTGACTCCTGTCACTCGAAAAGACCCATCGTGCGTCCTTAATGCCGGCTCTTGCAACATAGAAAGTCAAAGACGTGCTGTGGGTATCCCTACCATCGTTTTCTTGGCTGTTGCTCTATAATCTTTTTATAAAGTCTTCCGAAGAAGTCTTAGGTCAACGTTGCGGTCTTCATGACGAGATGCCGTCGGATACCTTACTCTAAGACATCATCCTTTTTTGGTTGGACATGTGCAGACTCCACATTCGATGGAGAGATTGCTAAGTCGTCTGTTGATTGGTTATTCCTGCCGACAACCGGCTCTTGTTCGCGCTCGAGGAAACTTCTTGTCCGTTTCTTTTCTATCCAACGCCTCCAGGGTTTGAAGCAGACGATGCTGAGGGCGCCAAAGAAGGCAAACGAACCACATATAGCCGCACCTATTCTGTGTCAATGTCCCATTCAAATACAATCCCAAAGCCGAAACAACATACCAATAATATCATATGCATCGCCCAGCTTTCCCACACCATCCCAGAACGGACCTGATGGATCTGGGACAACCGCATCGGCCAGCTCCAGCGCCTGTAAAGTGCCAATGAATAGCGCGACTACTACCGTAATGCCCGTGAGTATCAAAGAATAATACGTCACAACAAAAGGATCTCTTGAACCAGCAGCACTGGTATACAAGCTCATCATGAGGGCCCCGTCAATAGTGTCGACGAGACACATCCCTGATGTAAATAAAAAGGGAAATATTAATATAAACCACAGTGATGTCCCTTTGGAAGCTTGTAAGGCGGAGATGCCGAGTAACGCCACCTCCGACGATGTATCAAAGCCGAGTCCAAACATAACACCAACGGGGTACATCTTCCAAGGCCGGTCAACCACTTTAAACAACTTCTTGATAACGTGAAACAAGCAGCCTCCGCTGTCGAGAAGGTTGAATTCGGGGTCTTGGCCTGGCGGTGTCCGCATTAGCGTGCGAAGCTGCTTTATGAGTTTGATAAGGATATAGATGTTCATGATTCCCAGTAACACCAGAAACGACGCGGACACAGCAGACCCGATAATACCGCCGATGTAAGAAAAGTTATCGAAATGTTTAGCTGCGGCCGAGGACGTCGCTGCAACGGCAATGCACGTGATAATCACAATGGTCGAATGTCCAAGTGAAAAGAAGGTTCCGACGGTTACAGGCTTTTGACCTGCTGCAATTAACCTCCGTGTCATTAAGTCGATGCAGGAGATGTGGTCGGCGTCAAGAGCGTGACGTAGACCAAGAGACCAGGCTATCGCTGCTGTGCCAATGAGTTGAGGGTGTTCATGGAGAACAAGTCCGGCGATAGCCCAGGCTACAAATTGAAATAGTATGAGGACCGCAATAATAGCAACTGCGTTGAAGGGAAGGCGTTTTAGCACCGGGGTGCGTGAATGGACGAATTTGAGCTTCTTTGACCATCGGTTTCCAGACTCTTCGTTGTCAGGCTCATCTCCAGGCGATATGAGAGAGGTATCTTGGTTGGCATCGAGAGTGGAATTTCCTTCGTGGTACAAACGAGCAGACATTTTGATTTAGAGAGAAAGGAGGAAAGCCTTCTCTTGCTGCAGATGATGTGGGTTGTAGGAGAGATTTATTGGTCTGGATTCGCATCATCTGCAAGTCCGATAGCAAGTGTGGGGTTGATTTGTTAGTCGTATTCTCAACGTCTGGCCCATATGCATGCATGGCACTTTATCACAGCGATAGTCAGACTTACTAGGAGACTTTTACTCATTGCTACCGGGTCGGAGGGCGCATCCAAACGGCCATCACGGTTGCCGTATAGAGCAGTAAGTTCCCATTCCCTCTGCTTCACTTTCTTTCTCTGCAACCTCCAAATTCGGATGATACAGCCAATGGTGATGATATCTCTCAGCGAAATTTCTTATTTTGCAGTCTCAAATTTCGAGAAACGTTCGGCATGCCTTTGTGTAGCTGTGACAAGCGTCTGGAGCACCTCTCCATGCATGGAGAATGTAGACCGAGGAGACGGGCGAGTCGGACGAAATTGTATCGTTTCAAATAGAGTACTAGTACGAACCGCTGGTCTTGAGCGGAGAGCCGGAAAGATATTACATCAACTGTAGGATCATATAGGAGTAGAGCGGGCTATGAGACGTTGACTTAGATCAAGTATCTCCGCCGCGGCGGTGTTTCCGCTAGAGAGGGATGTAGTGTGGAAGATAATCAAATAGCTTACGCTAAAGGCAGTAATTTCAAACCCTTTTTGATTCAGCCTCTCGCAAAGACTTGGTGGAGGTGGAGTGACCCACCCAGAGCCTCTATCGTAACCAAGCTCTGCCGCAACTTCCGTAGTTAGAACGACATCATTCTTTCATAAACAAAATTTGAAATTTAGGGATAATAAGATCGAGGATAAACCAATTGAACGGTTTTCTTCATTTCTCAGTTCTTCTTTATCCAATCACGGGACCAGTCTAGCATGTCGAAGATAATCCTGTCCATAAATTCCGGATCATCCAGTGTCAAGGTTTCGGTCTATTCAACCAGCTCTCAATCACAAGATCCGAAGCAACTGGCTGAAGCTCAAATCGATGGCTTAACCGCACCACCACCAACTCTCAAGTACGAACGAGGAGACAAGAAAATCAAAGGCCAGAAGATCGGGGAGAAGGTTGAGAGTCAGGAAGGTGCTTTTCGGTGGATCCTTGAACATCTAGAAAAGGATGAAGGACTGCCCGAGTTGAAAAGGAAAGAAGACATTGGTTTCGCATGCCATCGGGTCGTCCATGGCGGTGACTACTCAAGACCGAAGGTGGTGAACGAAGATGTATATCGCCACGTCGAAGAGCTGAGCGAGTTGGCACCTTTGTATGTGAATGCATCATCCCTACAAAATTCACTTCGAAAATGTCGTAATGCGTGTTGTTCTGATCAATATTCTATTCCTACCGAATGCTCTTCACGTTCGAACTAACATTATCAGACATAACGCCTCGTCGCTGTCCATCATCCAAGCCGTAGCACATCTACTGCCCGGCGCCAGAAACATCGCCTACTTCGACTCCGCCTTCCACCAAACGCTGCCCGAGCACATCCGCACGTACCCCATCGACCCAAAGATCGCGGCGCGCAACAAGCTGCGCAAATACGGCTTCCACGGCATCAGCTACGCCTTCATCCTACGCAGCGTCGCCACGTACCTCAACAAAGCGCCGTCGGCGACGAGCCTCATCGCGCTGCACCTGGGGTCGGGGGCGTCGGCGTGCGCGATCCGAGCGGGCCGCAGCGTCGACACGTCGATGGGGCTGACGCCGCTGGCGGGGCTGCCGGGGGCGACGCGCTCCGGCAGCGTCGACCCGTCGCTGGTGTTCCACTACACGCACGACGCCGGCCGCCTGGCGCCGCACGCCGCCAAGGACCTGCACATCACCGCCGCCGAGGACATCCTCAACAAGCAGTCGGGCTGGAAGGCCCTCACCGGCACCACCGACTTCGGCGTTATCTCGGCTAAGGCCACCGACGAGGAGGATTCGCAGCATCATAGATGCAGGCTTGCGCTTGATATCTTTGTGGATCGCGTGCTGGGCTTTGTGGGCGCGTATTATGTTGCGTTGGGTGGGCAGTGCGATGCGCTTGTTTTTGCGGGTGGCATCGGGGAGAAAGGTGCTCTTCTGCGGAAAAGGGTCGTGGACGGCGTCAAGTGCCTGGGTTTCGAGCTGGTAGGATCCGTGTCCCTTGGTTTGGCCTGGGAATGATGAGTGCTAATGCGTATGTAGGACGACCAGAAGAACAACAGTCCCAGTGATGCGGTAGTCTCCGAAATTGGGTATGAAGGAGAGAAGAGGAGCAGGAATAAGGTTCTCATTGTCAAGACCGACGAGCAACTTGAGATGGCGAGGGGAGTGGTGCAAGAATTGGTGAAGTAGCGAGTTTGGTTAGGACTGCATTTATGCTGAAATGTGGTTTGATAGACATGCGTAATAAGGTTTTGCGCCCACGAAACGATGGTATCGTAATGCTGGAACGAGACAATGCTAAAATGAAACTGACTTATGACCCATTTTCAAGAGACCACGTTCGCCTTCTCCGCCTTCTCCAGTCCCTCTTCAATATCTCTCTGGCCAGACTCACAGCGTTGTCTCTTTGCTCCAGTCTCGGTGGTGCGGGTGAATTTGGAAGAGATTCGTTGTCTGTCGGCGTTGACGATGGCGTTGACCTACTCCGACTACCTAACTTCAGTCCCAACAATATAAACATGCCAACTACAAGTAATAGCAGTAGCAGAATAATCTTTCGCTTGACACTTCTCTTCTGGTAGCCTGTTGCGACTGTCAACTCTTTGTCTGCAGCCTTTACATCGACTGCCATCCTGTCGACGTTGTAGTCGATGCGATCAAGCATGCTACCCTGATCTATGACGATGTTCTGCAGATCTCTGAACAAAGACGAGAGGTCGAGAATGCCCGTAGCGATCTGCTCGATTTCGCGTTCGCGGGTGGCAATGGCAGGGTCCTGGCGGAGTTGAGACTGTCGTTGGCGTGCTTGCTGTAATGTGGAAGCGGAGTAGGAAGCATCAGCTTCAGAGTCTAGCAAAGAGCCTGTAGCGTAGGGATTCTGGTTGTCGATGGGTGTAGATGAGCGATCAAGCGGAGAAGCGAAGCCTCCGAGATGGCGGAGTTCTAGGAATTCCAGTTAGTACGGTACTCAATCCAGAGTCACGAAAAGCACAAACTCTTGAGGTATGCGCTCTGTTTCTTGCGGAAGAGAGCACTTGCGTCGCCGACACGAGTTGCCAGGTTGATTTTGAGGTTTTTAGCCATCTTCTCTTCAGCGCCGCTGATACTGCTCGTGGACTTGGACTCCTTGACCATGCCGTCAATGCGACCGATGGCTTTCTGACAGAGCTGGAAGCTGCGTGTGATATCCTGGGTCAACCGTTGAATGTCGCGCTCTTCCCTCTTCTTGACTTCCTCATCTTCAAAACCCGGCAGGACATGCTTCTGATGAAGTTTGTCGAGAGTGGTTGTCTGAGTAGCTATTTTGGCGAGGATCTCGGCGACTTCGTCTTGTATGTCGAGCCATCGGGGTGGTAAGAGATCCATCTCGATAACCATGTCTCCATTGTCAGTGTCGGCCATGAGGCCGCGTTGCTCCTCGGGCAGAGCAGACGAAGCAGCGGAGAAGCCATTGGAAGAGGCAAAGGGATTGGACTTGGATGCATGGTGGGAGTAGGATTGTCGATAGGATATGTAGCTGCGAAAACGATTAGCAAGCTGTGGTTCCTGGCTGAGCTATATGTGGGAAGCATGACATACAGGTTGGTTCGATCCCGCCACATTGCGGTTCGGGTGAATGAAAGAGGCCTGGGATATCAGAAGGGTAAGAGGACAGGCAGTTACATGGCGGATGACGTTTGCAGAGCGTGACCGAGGGTTGTGATGCAGACCGAAGGAGAACAAATCTGAGAGTAGCACTGCTGTTCAGTGCTAGTAGTTCGGCGTTCACGACGCTTTGACGGCCTCAGCATCAGTGGTGTGGCTAAACAGTGCCAGTTCGGTGGCTAAAACTCTGGACTTGCCGGGGGGCGTCAAGGCTGCAACGATTCGATTGATTCCGCCTGCTTTTTCTCATTTCAGCTGCTCCTCCAACACCCTTACACTTGGCTGACTTCTTCACACTTCTTCTAAAACTTCCTCAACTCTTCACCGCTTCCATCCTCCCGCAACCTTTCTGACGTGATCGCTCCTACGCAAACCTTTTCACTCTACCTCCTACCATCCGACGAGCTGCAACAATGGTATGGCCTTCTCTTGATCGTCTACCAGGGCCATCGTGCCCCACCTTCAATATTCAATCATCCCTTTCTGCTGGTAAACACAAGGCTTGCGCATCGTACTGACTCCACTTGTTCACAGGCAGATTCCCTTACCGAAGAGCAAGTTTCTGAGTTCAAGGAGGCCTTCTCCCTCTTTGTACGTCGGCCCATCCCTTGACCTTGCTGTTTGATGTTTGCAGCTTCCGTTATAGCCTCAGCAGTTGCCTGATGCTTGCAGGACCAAAGTATGGACAAGATCACACTTTGCTGACGTTTCCTTTGCTGATTTCAGGATAAAGATGGCGATGGTATGTAGAAACCCCCAACAGGCGTTTCTTCAGTCGGTCAACTCCTATACCTACATTTCGCGCGACTCCTGCACCCTCTACGCTCCATGCGGGTCTTGCGCTATCATCGCCATTCCTCTGTACAAGAGCTGACATACGTTACTAATGCAGGCCAAATCACCACGAAAGAACTCGGCACCGTCATGCGTTCCCTTGGCCAGAATCCCTCCGAATCCGAGCTTCAAGACATGATCAACGAGGTTGATGCCGATAACAACGGCACCATTGACTTTCCTGGTCGGTTTCATTCCATTATCCCGATGCACATAGGATCTGACTGATTCGCGAAGAATTCCTTACAATGATGGCGCGCAAGATGAAGGACACCGACAGCGAGGAGGAAATCCGCGAGGCCTTCAAAGTCTTCGACCGCGATAGCAACGGCTTCATCTCTGCTGCCGAGCTGCGGCATGTCATGACTAGCATTGGCGAGAAACTGACGGATGACGAAGTCGACGAGATGATCAGAGAGGCTGATCAGGATGGCGATGGCAAGATTGATTACAATGAGTTTGTCCAGCTCATGATGCAGAAGTAATCGTGTGAAGGCGCGGTCACCAAGGCAAGGAATGGACTGCTAGTAGCAGTGGTAGTGAGAGTGAAAACGATGGATTATCAGTATTCGGTACTGCTGGATATAAGGTAGCGGAGGAGTTTTCTTTTCCTTTTGTCGCGTTGGAACCAATTACCACGCCTCCCTGACCAAGATGTTGTTGAAGCTTTCTTTTTGAAATGGATTACCTTCCACCTCAAATGAATTCTGATGGGAACCCTTCCTAGTCTCTGCAAGTATCTGGAGCAGTCTTACTGGATAATCTTGTCGGAAACATCGTCTATTAAGCCCTCTATACAGTGTGCTTCCTCTCACATGGGTGGCCTTCTAAATTCTTGGTGTGCACGTTTGGTAGCTTCTTCAATGTTCGCAGAAAAAGAACGTATCCACCGCCTTGTTGACTTCTTCCACATAAACCGTCCTCTCGCTCATCAATTCCTCCCGCAGCTTCTTGGCTTCCTCAAGAGATATAGGGAAATCCGTTACATTGTTGATGGTCGCTTCGAACAGCTCATTCGGAAGCTTGTTCACCGAACCGCTCAGCTTGTCATCAGATCGCAGCGCCTCTGCCCACCAATCCAATTGCTGCGGAGGCACATTCGCGCTGCTAATCACACGCACGTGCGGATCAACCAAGAACAGCGCCAGGATCTTCCTGTGGCCGGGTTTGGTCTTATCAACGAGCTCGAAGGGCATGACACGGTGCTGGACGACGTTGGGGAAGGCTAGCATGCGGCCCTCCTTGGTCTCGACGTCGCCGATGAGCTGGATGGCGGGGTCATTCTGGCGTATGTCGTAGAGCTCCTCGGCGCCGGCGTAGTCGTCCTGGTCGTAGGCGACGAACAGCGGGCCCTCGGTGTCGCAGCGCTGCCGGAACGCCAGCCACGACTCGCCAATGTTGTCGCTGTCGTAGTAGTACAGTGCCGTCGCGCAGATGTGCTCATTCAGCATCCCCTCCACGTGCCACGACCCGCCCGAGTACGAGGGCTTCGCCGGCGTCAGGTGGATGTTCGCCAGCTTCACGATCACTTGCAGGCCCTTTTCGGCGAACGCCGTGCGCAGGTCGAGCGGAGGTGCGACGCCGCGTTCGTTGTTGCGGTCGCGTACTGCGTCGAAGGGTTCGGGCTCGGGCTGTATGAGGGTGCGGTGTGCGCGCTCCCAGTCCGTGCGGAAATCCCAGTAGCTGTCGTCGTCCTGCTTGGGGTCTTCAGGCTTCTCATCTTGCCGCGTCTCGAATCCGCCATATTCAAATTCGTAATCGTGGGCCTCCGTGAGGTGGATCCGAGGGAGGTCGCTTGAATTAACATTTCTGAGGACTACGTTCCACAGTGGAATGGCCTTGGCAATATAGCGCTCAATAACGGGATATAGATGTTCTTGGTGGACAGGGTGGAGGTTGTTTATGTAGCTGTCAATTTTGACTCCTGGTTCGGACTCGCTGAAGGATACTTCGCATGGCAGCCATTGGAATCGTTTACTCCAGAACAAATTCGCCTCACCATAGCCTGAAGTGCCCAGCTGGCTATCCACCACTACTACTTCTTCGTCACTGGGTTCGTCGATAGTTTCGCCTTTGCCTGTAAAAAATATAGCGGTTCTGAGGTCCACCTTCGCATTGGAATCTGGCAAAATCTTTGTGCGGCCATAAATGACTGGGAAGAGAGAAGGATGAACGAGATCAAGGACTTGCTCATTCGAATTCGGGTGCCAATCTTTGGCTTTATCTGGGACATTCTCGAGTGGTTGAACTGCAGCCCTCAGGGCTTCTTTCAGGTCTTCCGGTACTATCGTGTCAGACTTTGCGATGGTTGCGGGCACATTCAAGGTCGTGGCTATCCCGTCTTCCTCATTCTCTTTTGCCTTCTCCTGTAATTCAGCCACACAGAACGAAAACATCTTCTCCGAAAAATCCCAATCCTCTCTTGCAAGGCACTCGGATTTCCATTTCTGAAGAATCGTTTCGTCGAAAACTTTGCGCCGCCATTCAGGTTTATCTGTGATGCGATCCATAAAAGCAAGCATATTCCTCTCGCGGACGGAAAATGCTGGTGGTGCCCAGTCAAGGATGGCACTTGGAAAGCGCACAATTTCTCCGCCGTTTAGCTTACGGCTAGAATCAAGTCCGCGTGGAGCATCTTCCTTCTCCGGCATGAAATTAACAGGCAGGCCGAAACCTGGAAGTTCGATGCGATTGGAAGACATAGTATCTGCGATTGATCTTGGATCAAGTATTCCGAACGTTTCGAAGGAAGATGGGTGAGCCGATGAAGCGAATTGAATCTCAACGAAGGGTCTTCTTTAATTATAGCCGAGCCACAGGACGAAACCAAGTCCAGACGGGATTGGTATTGGCTTTAGGCAGAGAGCTCCTTAATATTCGCAAGTGATGCGAGGTTATCGATGGCAGTAAGCTGAAGAAGTTAAAGGCGTTGATGCAGCCTGGTGTGGCTTTCCAGGATCCAATCAGCCTCATTGCTGAGCGCCACGATCGTACCCCCTATTCAACATAACAAGCTTCAATTTTCTTTAGATTCGTGTCTCTCTCTAGTGCGAGCATCTGCCTACGCCGTGGTTACTTCGACTTCAATTCACTCCTCTGGAATGCAGTCACGGTAGCAGGCAGACCGGTGTCTGTCATGGTAGAGGTCCGTCATAGATTGTGTTTGTATCAAAAAGGATATCCGAGATCATTACTCCGTATTGATCGTAGCATAGAGCTTTCGCACTAGCAAAGGCCCGAAATCTGCATCAACAACTCTGCAAATTCACACAACATGGGGGCATCAGCCGCAGATATCATTACCTACGTCGGTGTCCCGTTGGCAGTCATTGGCGTTCTACCAACTTTATACACCTTTCTTAATGCATTGGCCACTTTACGCAATATCAAACGCCGTTTAGCCGAAAACAACGTCACCGCTCTCACTCGTTCGGGCCTCTTGTCAGGAATCATTGAAGTCGAGATTCCGCGCAAATCTTTAACGCCGTTGGATCGAACAGACGAAACGTATTTCAAGCTCTCGAGGACTTCGTCAACCTTGAAAGGAGGCTCGTATACACTCTTCCATTGGCGAGAGCTCAGCATTGGTACTAAAACTTATCGTTTGGCATACCACGATGAGCTCGCCCAACCACAAGCTGAAATCGATTTCGAATCACTGGTAGCATTTCTACTGGACCGTGGTGCCGTTCCATCTCCGAATGGATTTGCAGACCTCAGGACGTCGGGATTGTGGACGCCGACAGGGACCAAGCTTCTACTGAGTCCCATCAGCCATGATGCGGTGCTTTCGGTTGCTCCTGCTGAAGATTCGGATGGCATTCTGAGTCTCTCGTTGTGTTGGCAAAGGAACTGGGACAAGAGGGGTATTCACGATTTGCCTCCATACTGGACGAGGATACATCCTCCGGTGAAGCTGGCCAAAGATGATGAAAAGAAAATCGAAGAGGTGGATTCAGCAGCGAAGGGTAAGGACGATATGAGTATAGACGTCAAAGAAATTTCACGAGCTAGCACTGTTGTCGAGAAGAAGAGTGATGCAGCAGCAGATGGAAGCGATATGGCCATTGAGCTAGTCAAGCACATTTCTACTGAGGACAGCAAACTCAGAGCATTGCAGAGCAGCGTTCGGCTTCGTATCGGCGACGGAGGGGTAGGAGAAGCGTACTATGATGACGATCCCACGGAGCCAGTACGATGTAGGCACCTTCAGACCCATCACAACGAGCCTAACTCGACCGCAACATGGTTCTGCAGTGCTGCCACTGCCCTCCGTGCTCACGAAGGAGGCCTCTGGGCCTTCGCTATCCCGGAAGATATCATCCACCTTTCACGCCGCGACGTCATTCCGTGTGGTGCAATAGTTCTCTTTGGCTTCCTGACCGACAAGGACGTACCAGCTTGGCGGACGGAGAGGGATCAAACAATGGAGAACTTCGAAAAGCAGCAAAAGATGATGTCGCAGAGCCGGGAGCTACTGGAGGAAATGAGACTGCCTCCCGAGGAGAGGCGGAAAGCACAAGAGGCCAGAATGAGAAAGCAAATGGCGGATTTTCATTATGAGAGTCAGAAACGAAGGCTCGAAGAGGAGAAGAGGAAGGAAGACGAAGTCAAAGAGGCTCTTGTCAGTCAGAAGCTCACGGTTGGGCGTGTCGCCGAAGCTAGTCGGGGGTGGTTGGAGAAGGAGAAGCATGTCGGAGAAGGTCTTTCGGTGGCACTCGTATGCGAAAAGGCACTTTGGGAGATGATATTTGACGAGGAGTTCGCAAAGAGCATCACTGATATGCTGGATACGTGGAATTCCTGGGCGGAGAATGGAGGCATATCCAAAGCCCAGTTTGAGGACTTGAAGTCGAAGAAGGTCGTCTTTGCGTACGCTGCATGCCTGTTGGGAGTTATTAAGGATTCCAGTAGCGCTGGAGTAGGCGATCTTGTGGTCGACATGAGAGAGTGTCTTCGGATGTGGAAGAAAGTGAGGTTGGGATGATAGTTATTACTGAGCTCGGCTTTAGAAGAGCCTAGTTGAAGCACCGCTGTTCCGGGGTTGTTGACATTGTCGAGCTGATGCTGGAGCAAAGCTCTCAGCATATATCTCGAGACATTTTACGACATGTATATATTCGAGTGCATGTACCGCTTGTTGCCGACGCCATGAATAGGCGCTTGTCTTTGAAACTGCGCTCTGTAAATTGCTCATCAACTGTTCTCTGCAAGGCCCAACATCGATGAACAGTTGAAGACGTTAGAACTTCATATAAAGAGTCCAAATCTCTTCTTGAATTGGTGTGATCCAAACCGGTCCCTGGAAGAACGTGTCCTGATACTACTACCTAGTCATGGATTCGTCTCCCCAGACTCCTCAAGACAGTGAGATTGCTGTACTACCATTTAGAAATTTCCAGAGTAAGTGTTTCAGTTCCATTTCCAGTCATAGAGAAGATTTGAATTAACAGATATTTCATTTTGTGATGAGACCTTTTGAATCAAGGCTTGAGAATTCGCCAATTCTTCTATCCAACTAATGTTGACTCCACGCAACCACAGCCCTGAACTTACAAAATTGGGTGTGAAGGCATGAAAACTCTCTCGCTTTGACAACCACGTCGCCTCCCATTTTCGAATTTTTCACCTCTATCGACGAATTTCACAGAACCATAGCTAATGAACACTAGATGGCACGTCCAAGCACGTTAAAAAGAAGAGCAGGGAGATCATGAGTGATCCATTCGAGGCGCGTATGCGCTTCACTGGCATGCTGCAAGGGCTGAACGCCACCACGACGGCAGCGCACAAGGCCGCACTGTATGCACTTAAATTTAAGGATTATGATGAAGACTTTCAATCATGCATCTTGGAACAGTTGGGTCGGGTAGGTTTTCCTGTCGCGTTCTTCGCATTTCCAGACCTGCCGCAGCAATTGCTAATCATGCCAACAGGGCGACATGAACAACCAAATTAACATAATATACTTTCTAGAACAGCTTTGCGATGTCACTGTGGAAGATAAAGAATTCAGAGGCTATCTGAACATGCTTCGACGAGATATATCGAAGATTGTGGATCTTGCAGCTCCTCACACACTGGCCGGCCAGCTGAATATTCGCGACGTAAAGAAGGTAGAGTTTATCAACAGATTGCTGTGGATCCATTCTAACTTATCAGGTCCTTACCTTGCTTGAAGAAAAGCAGTATCTTGACCCTCCAACCGTGTCCGACCTTTCCACACGTCTACAGAAGCGTCAGAATACTCCTCTACCAGAAGGCCAAGAGGAGAGTATTCCGCGTCGCATCATCGAACAGCGCATAGAGGAAGATCGAGAACGCCATAAGCGTATTAAAGATGCCCAATGGATCACTAGTCCTGACGGCGACGACGAGTTCGAGGCTATGTACGAGCGTACAGCACCAAGTCTTGAACCGAGCGATATCGAGGAGATAAAACGCCAAGCCGAAGATCGCCAAGTCCGAGAAGACATTGTCGCAGGCTTTTTGCCTGACCCTCCGACATCACCTCTCCAAGATGAAGTCGAAGATAGGATGGATTGGCAGGCCAATGGAGAATCGAATGGAAACCGTCGAGTTGATTCTTAGGGGTGGAAGCAATGGATGAGGCTCAAAATTGGAAGCGGAAGACATGGTAGCAATCTTGCTCGCATGGTTGTTAACCGCGATGTCCTACCTAGGGATTGAAGGATTGTGAAAAGCGAAGTTGAAGATATGTGCCTTCAGTAGGCACGCTATATTTGTACACTAGGTTCGAAAAATGGGAATGCGTGATGAACAACTCCTCCAAATGCGAGCAGAGAGCATTATACAAGAGTCTATTCCATTTTGACTACTGCGCCCAATGCTTTCATAGTCTCGACAATCTTCTCGCTCTCCTCCTTGGGCACACCTTCCTTCAAGATTTTCGGCGCACTCTCAACAAACTTTTTGCTATCAACTAAACTCAAACCAAGCATGGCCTTCACCTCTTTGATAACCTTAGGCTTTGCGGCGGTATCGAAGGATTCGAGTTTGAGGGTGAATAGGGTCTTTTCTTGGGCTGCAGGAGCTGGAGCGTCATCTTCCTCCGCAGCAGGTGCTGCTGGTGTTCCACCGGTAGGAGTACCCGGCGCAAAGCCTGATGGCATGAAACCGCCCATTGGCATGTCTGGGATATTTAATCGAGACTGCAGCGACGGCATTAGCAAGGCGGTAGTGGAATCAACGTAGAGAGCAGACTAACTTTAAGGCTGGACACAAGATCTGCCGTTTCCAAAAGTGTCAATTGACTTATCTGATCAACAATGCCTTGGATTTTGGGGTTTGTAGGATTCGCTGCCGCCTCAGTGGACTGCCACCGTCTGCTTGTCGCGTGTCTTGTGAGCATGGCGGGAGAGTGTCGGAGGCATTGCCGTGGGCGTGTGGCTTGGGCCACTCGTGCGCAGCACTTGAGAGCACGCTGAGAGCTCAGCGACATTGTTGGAGGGGAGGAAGGTAATGAGCTAAAACGGATAGGATAGAAGGAGTGAATAACCTGGGGAAATGGCTTGAGTCGAGCTTCGAAAAATCGAGAGCACGCTTTTGGCTTAGCGCGTTAATTCCTTTAGATCAAAGACGAAAAGGGTCTAGTTTGATCTGATCAAAGTGGCGTTCATAGTGAACTTTTTTCCTGAACAGTTCGATATAAACAACAAAATTTCATTCCTCCCTCGCCAACTCTCTCCCACGATCATGAAATTCTTTCCAAAATGGACATTTCACTCGGCAGGTTCTTCATGCGGGCCCAAGCATGTGAAACAAACTGCGACCCTGTCATCAAAGAATTCGCAAAGAAACCGCCGTCGGAAGTTCTAATCTCACTTGCGAACGCATCTCTGGACCCAGCGTACACAGATCTTTTCTTCATACAGTTTGAACATCTGTTCGTGGATATATGTGCGCGATGGATAGACCGAAGTGATGAAAATGTCTTGGACATCAGCAAGTCAACTCCGTACCAGATAGTGGCAGCTCTTGGCAGGACCGTTCCATTCGCACCATGTCTGTCAAAATATGCCTTCGAGTATCTGGGGTGGTTCAGAACATTCGTCGGTAGTATTGGCCTTAGCGAGATGCTATCAGAATCACACGCGCATGGCGTTGGCCGCGAGCAGCAACACATCGAACTCCTCCTCGGCCTTTTCAGACTCATCATTTCGGACGCAACGTTTGGAAGAGTTATCGAACTAGCTTGTCTTGAGGAAAGCCTTGAGTCGTCATCACCGATTGTTCGTTACTTGGCTGTTCGTCTTTTGTGCCGTACTATTCACGCTGCAGATGCGGCTACGGAGAAGGCGATTCAACAATACGTTCGCGATGGAAATCTAAGCGGCACCTGGGAAGGCAGACCAATTGACTACGCCTTTCTCAGCCTGTGGGAAGAGCGTCGACACCAGGATATGATGAGGGATCTCAACGAAGCCCGCGCTGCGCGACGGCTTCCGTTACCAAACCATATTCCACGGCAGGTCATATCCCCCAAGCACTTTTCTCAACACGTTAAAATGATCGGCAACGTGCTACTTCCTGTATCTTCGGACTTCGAACTAGATCCACTGCGTGATAAGAAGTGGCCTTCACTCCATCGTATCAAACAAGAATCCGATACAACCGCGACAGACCATTCCGGTCCTCCGCCTCTTCTTATACCTACACGAACAACAGTTCAAAATCTGGAACGAATGGCTCGAGGCATCCTTTCATGTAAACATCTTCTACTGACGGGTCCTTCTGGGAGTGGAAAGAGTACGCTGGTGTCCCACTTTGCCCGAGAACTTGACGTCAGTGACTCGATGCTCACTTTACATCTCAATTCTCAGAGCGACGCAAAGTCGTTGATCGGATCATACATATCAGGCAATGCTCCAGGGACATTCGAATGGCAGCCTGGTGTCCTAACGACTGCCGTACAACAGGGCCATTGGGTTTGCATCGAGGACATTGACCGCGCTCCAAACGAAATCCTTAGCCTCCTTCTACCCCTTATAGAGTCTGATGAGCTTCGGATTCCGGGCCGTGACGAAATCATTGGAGCGTCTGGAGATTTTAAGCTTATCGGAACCATTCGCCTACCATCTGACTCACAAGTCCCCGATGAGTCTTGGAAACAAAGGATGCTTGGAGTTCGCTTCTGGCAAGAGATTTCAATCTCGCCGCTTCCTGCCCGAGAAATGGGCCGAATCATCTCTTCCCTCTGGCCATCCCTTGGTCCGCACACTCACATGTTGCTGGCTGTCTACAAATCTCTTCAGGGAGTTTCTCGTAGCAACGACTTGCGCCAAGCAAATTCAAGGCCCATCAACTTGAGTGTTCTCGAAAAATGGTGCGAGCGAATACACGTTCTTACGGACGGTGCGGCAGATTTCTCCGAAACGGACTTAGACAAGGTCTTTCTTGATGCCATTGACTGTTTCGCTGGCCACCTACCGTCGAGCGTCATCGGCGCAAAAATAGCGCCCGCCGTTTCTCGTGAACTCGGAATTGATCCCGCTCGAAGAAACCATCTTCTTAAACTCCGAACAATCCACTTAGACCTTGACGAACCAGATGGTTTGCGAGTTGGTAGAGTGGAGATGGAGCGCGTTGTGAACTCCCCGCCCAGGGCAATGTTATTTGCTCCCAATACTCACACAGTCCGATTAGTGGAGAAACTTGCAGCTGCAGTGAAGCATCGAGAACCGGTGCTTCTCGTTGGAGAAACCGGCATCGGGAAAACGCATTCCATACAATATCTTGCAAATCGATTGGGGTGTGAACTTTTCACCTTCAACCTTTCTCAGCAGTCGCAGAGCGAAGACCTTATCGGCGGTCTCAAGCCAATGAGCATCAAAGCAAGAATGATCCCGCTGCAAGATCAATTTCAACAGCTATTTCATGAGACCTTTTCGAATCAGAGAAACCAGGAGTTCGTGCAATCGCTCAACAAAGCCATGAAGCGGAGCATGTGGAAAAGGGTGGTTCAGATATGGAAAGGTGCCATCGCAGATGTCCACAAGCGGAAGAGCCAAGAGCCAGTGGAAGTGCCAGAACTGGAAAGGCCGGCGAAAAGGCAGAGGACAAGTTCTCTCGAAACACCAGCGGTTGAATCCGGCACTAAAATTCCCTACGATCGTTGGAACCTATTTGAAAGTGCCGTCGAGAATGTCGAATCGCTTCTGGCAGACGGAGCACCGCCGGTGGTGTTTTGGTTCCAAGCGGGAAAGCTGGTTGAGGCAGTCCGTCAGGGATATTGGGTGCTTCTCGACGAAATTAACCTCGCACCCTCAGCAACTCTGGAAATTCTTGCCGATCTGCTGCCAAACGGTCCTAGGGCTGTGCCGTTCTTGACTTTCACTGAACCCGGGCAAGTTGAGCGCGTTCAAGCACATCCAAACTTCCGCCTCTTTGCAGCCATGAATCCTTCAACAGATGTCGGAAAGTCCGATCTGCCTATGGGCATCCGAAGCCGATTCACCGAGTTCTATGTTGAAAGCCCGGACGGAGACATAGCTAGCATTCGGAGCATTGCCAAGTGCTACCTTCCCGACGTGGTGCCCTCAATGATTGACAAAGTCACAGAGCTATACGCTCAAATACAGTCCCTCGCCAGAAAGAATCACCTTGCAGATGTCGTCAATAAGCAACCTCACTTTAGTCTTCGAAATCTTACTCGCGCTTTGATTTACGCAAGTGACATTGCTTCTTCTTGTAGCACGAAGCGAGGGCTTTACGAAGGGTTTTGCATGACTTTTGTGACCATGCTTAACTATTCCAGTGCTTTGACTGTCGAAACCATGATCAAAAAGTCCATATTTGGAGACGTCGCAAGGGCTAACGTGGAAACTTGTCGGCGACTCGATAGACCACGCAACGATGATGGTCGCGACTACATCAATGTCGGCAAGTTCTGGTTTGAAGGTTATAGTACAAGGCTCTTCCAAGATCCGAAGTACATCATCACATTCTCCGTACAACGAAATCTGGATAATTTGGCTCGCGCTGTCTCGGCAAAAAAATATCCGATTCTACTTCAAGGTCCAACATCTGCAGGAAAGACAAGCTTAATTCGTTACCTGGCACAGCGAACTGGCAACACGTTCGTTCGCATTAACAATCACGAGCACACAGACCTCCAAGAATACATCGGTTCGTACATTTCCACTCCTGAAGGCAATCTCGAGTTTAGGGAAGGGGTTCTTGTGAATGCTTTGAGAAATGGGCATTGGATCGTACTTGACGAACTCAACCTGGCTCCAACCGAAGTTCTCGAAGCTTTGAACCGCCTACTGGACGAAAATCGCGAGCTTTGGGTTCCAGAGATTGAGGATGTTGTTCGGCCACACAAAGATTTTATGCTCTTCGCGACTCAAAATCCGGCAGGCCTATATAGCGGTCGAAAGGAACTCTCTCGAGCATTTCGTAACCGTTTTCTTGAACTACATTTCAATGAGCTGCCAACCGAGGAGCTCGAAGAGATTCTGACAAGGCAATCAAGAGTTCCACCTTCATGGTGCAGGAAGATTGTGAAAGTCTACAGCAAGCTCTCCGAACAGAGACAGACGAACCGTTTGTTTGAGTTGCACAGCTTTGCAACACTTCGGGACCTCTTCAAGTGGGTTAGGCGACTTGAGGCATTCAACGCCATCAGCAAAGAGGATCTCGCTCTACATGGCTTCATGCTACTCGGCGAACGAGTACGCACGCAGGAAGAAAAGATGAAGGTCAAAAACATCATTGAAGCGTGGGTGAGCGATAAGCCTGAGTCACCATCTGTGCAAATCGACGACTCTTATCCGTCAACCCTAGAGGTCACTCCCAACTCCAGTGTCAGTGGCTCTGTACTCCCTCTGTCTGGCGAGCTAGTCATGACTCCAGCAATGAAAAGGCTCTTTATCCTTGTCGAGCATGCTTTACGTAGCAACGAACCTGTCCTGCTAGTTGGAGAGACCGGTACGGGAAAAACGAGCGTCTGTCAAGCGGTCGCGACAGCTTTCGGGAAAGAACTTCATATTCTTAATGCGCATCAAAACACCGAGACAAGCGACATCATCGGATCCCAGCGGCCCACTAAGAGTCATTCAAAGCTTGAACAGCAACTTCATAGAGATATTCTGAGTGCTCTGGAGTTGAAGGCAGAAGAAAGCTCCTCTTCGCTTGAGACATTGCTTTCGGAGTACGATATCGCGATCCAAAAAGGTAACCACGGCATCCCTTCAAAGTTACGGCAGTCAATCACTGCGCAGCGCGCTCAATTGAGGCAGCTCTTCAAGTGGAAAGACGGCTTACTTGTCCAAGCCATGAAGAAGGGTGATCACTTTCTATTGGACGAGATCTCTCTGGCAGACGACGCTGTCTTGGAGCGTTTGAATAGCGTCCTCGAGGATTCCAGATCGCTAAACCTGGCGGAAAAGGGTCCCAACGAGAATGTCGTTGCGAAGGACGGTTTCCAGTTCCTGGCAACCATGAATCCAGGTGGCGACTATGGTAAAAAGGAGCTTTCTCCGGCTCTACGAAACCGTTTCACCGAGATATGGGTTCCACCTATTGAAGATGCGCAAGACATTCTCGATATTGTTCTCACACAGCTTCGGCCTGACGCTCGCGTCAAAGGCCATGTCCTGGTTAACTTTGCGAAATGGTTCCAGCAGACTTGTCGTGACTCTGCGACTTCAATATCAATTCGTGACATCAAAGCGTGGATTGAGTTCGTTAATAGCATGAACCATCTCAATTACAAGGAAGCACTGTTCCAAGGAGCAATGATGGTCTACGTGGACACTCTTGGAGTCAGGTCGACCTTGGCAACACCAAAGACCGCCGACCAGATCAGGTTGCAACAAATCCTGTGTCGCGCCAAGCTAGGTAATCTTCTCGGCGAGGATGTGTCAAAGTATGACCTTTCAAATGTCGTCCTTCAAGAGAACGAAAATCATTTACGTATGGCTATGTATAAGCTGAGTCTAAAGCCATTCTCTTCACCAAACAGCTCAGGATTCTCCTTCGATACTCCTAGGACGCGCTCCAATCTTCTGCAGCTATTCCGCGCATTACAAGTCGACAAGCCAATTCTCATTGAAGGGCATCCTGGAGTTGGCAAGACGTCTTTAGTCACAGCTCTCGCAAATAAACTTGGTCACAAGATCCGTCGCATCAATCTATCCGAGCAAACTGACCTTCTCGACTTGTTTGGGTGGGATATACCAGTTAAAGGAGACAATCTGGGCAATTTCGAGTGGCGGGCTGCACCGTTCTTGACTGCCATGTTGACGGGAGAATGGGTGTTGCTTGATGAGATGAATCTAGCTTCCCAATCCGTGCTCGAAGGTCTTAACCCTTGTCTTGACCACCGACATGAGGTCACTATCCCGGAACTGGGAGAGACTTTCAAGCGTCACCCACGGTTCAGAGTATTTGCTACTCAAAACCCGCATCATAGCGGCGGAGATCGCAAAGGCTTGCCTGCTTCTTTCATAAATAGGTTCACCCTCATCTATGCTGACGCGTATACGCCCGAAGATCAGTTGCAAATTTGCAAGAAGGAGTATCCCTCTTTACCTGAGGGCGACATCGTTCCAGTTATCGGTCTTTTAAACCTTCTCAACACCGCTTCTACAACCAGCTCTATCGGCTCTCTAAACCCTTCTTGGGAGTTCAACTTGCGAGACGCCCAGCGATGGCTGCAACTTGCGACGAACCCGTACGGTCTGCTACCTTACGCAACACCATACGATCTCTGCGACATTGTAGTCCGTCAACGATTTCGTGACATATCTGGCCAACTTCGAGTTGATAAGGCTTACAGGGAGGTTTTCAACTCTCCACCCAGTAACCGATCCTTCTTCCATGATTTGACTGCTGAAAACTATGTGGTAGGTTTGGCTTCAATGCCTAGAGACCCTTACACAACGCGAGTCACTCCAAACATCCACATGGCTGTATCCCATTTGAATATATTCGAGAGCATGATACTCGCAGTTCAGCAGAACTCTCCGATTCTACTCGTTGGCGATTCCGGTGCGGGAAAGTCGTCTCTAATCCAATCCCTAGCTGCTGTTCGCGGCGCTTGCCTAATTGATTTCCCGCTGAGCGCTGACATCGACGCTTCGGACCTCGTCGGCAGCTTTGAGCAAATTGATCCACAACGGCCACTGGAAGTATTTTTCCAAAAGTTTTGGAGAGTAGCCGATGAGCTCATGTCGCGTGCACTCAGTGAAAGAAAATCTTACGTCCCCAAATTATTTGCAGACTTGCTTGGTGTGCGACAAGCCCCAGGACCTAAGAAAAGGCTCGTTGCTGCTGTCAAAGCGCTGAAGGCCGCAACTAAATCACCCGTTGTTACATCTGAAGTATCAACACTGCTTCACACTGCCAGAAGCCTCGTGCGTGGAGGTCAAAACACTCTAAAGCCTCGATTCGAGTGGACAGATAGTGTTCTAGTCCAGGCCCTTGAGGCAGGCGACTGGATCGTGCTCGACAACGCGAACTTATGCAAACCAGCCGTCTTAGACCGACTCAATTCGCTTCTTGAGCCGAATGGACAACTCATCATCAATGAGCAGCCTTTGAAGAATGGAATGGTTCGGAGCATTCGACCGCACAAGAACTTCCGGCTCTTTTTGACGATGGATCCCAAGCATGGCGAATTATCGAAGGCAATGCACAACCGGGTAGTCGAGCTTCACGTGAAGATGCCGAACATTCCCACGCTATGTACTCCATTCTGGTTGGAGTCGAAGGTCTACCGCTTCCGAAACTTTATGAAAGACTTTACAGACGTGACTGTCGGGTGCAAAGAGTTCGGAATCGCCGTTACTGACCACTTGGCTCCCTTGGATGCCAATATCATCAGCAGGTTCAAATCGCAAATACCTGCCGGAATCCTGCCGCGCGGTACTGACGAAAAGGAGACCTTAACAACGATCAGCTGTATCCAGCATATCTCGGACCAGATTCAGAGACTGAATATGTCGGGGCCAAATGATGGATGGAGAGGCCTGGTATGATTGAGACTGACTTTTTTGTGGAGGCACAAGGCTTACTGTTCACAGAGCATTCATCCGTTGAATGACGAAATTCCTCTGCGTGCAGGATCAACCTGTACGCTGGACCCTCTTGGCTTTGCGTCCTTGTATGAAATCTCGCTGCAAGTATTGATGATGGACCACGAGTTTGAAAGTGTAATTCGTGATGCTAATACCGAGCAACTATCGAATGCCCTTACTCGCTCGATTGTCGCTGCTCGTAAGCCCAATGTAGTCGGTGAGAGTGGCCATCTTGCTCGCTTCCTCCGTACTTTCTTAGGTGCCATGAAATCAAGCGTTGAGTCCTTCATTATGGGCGAAGACCTGCAACAAGTGAGCAAACCTTCTCTGACTGTAGATTTTAATAACTGACCATTGCTTAGGAGGTTCTAGAATTTCTTGAAAGAGCCGTTGCTTTCTGGTGGAATGTATTTCACCTTGCCGCAGGCCAATTCTTCGACGACGCGATGAAGCAAGCCGTTATCGGACTGGGACGTGAGAAACTGAAGGCACAAAATGATAACAACCGGCCCAGTGGGCCGTCCGCTCTCCGTCAATATCTTCTGTTGATCGACGAATTTTCATCTCCAATTAGACTTTCCACAGGGCAAGCCATGGAACAACTTTGGCACCACTTTCGACCGAAAACTGCCCCATCGATCGCTCGGCTAAATATGTTTCTGCAACTCGAAAACCTGACGGATCGCTTCGATAAGGTGTCTTTCTCAAAGCGCGTCTCAGTCAACGACCTCTGTTCGGTTCGTGCATCTTTCGGCAAAACGATGTCGCTTGTCCTTGGTACGGATATAGATGCTACCAAATTGATTCTTGATCTTCGGGCAAATCTTGAATCAATGGAGGCAGAAACTGAAGGCATTTTGCAGGAATATTTCTTTAAGGAACAATTCCGTCTTCTACTGAGCGTTCTCAATGTACGCCATTTGGCGGGCCTTGACCACGACAACATGACTGTTCTTCGACAAGTCTCGGCGCTGCTTGCAAAACGACCCACGAAATGGGACTATCAGATTTTCACTGAATCGCGTGCAGACGCAAAATCCCTCCTTGTGCGTCTAGCCTACAGTACGACAGAAGCAGAGAGCGATTTCTTGAACCCTGCGCATGTCCTTAGGTCCATAAATCGACAACTATATGAGGTGCCTGAGCTCCCCCTGTACGCCCTACGATCATTTCGAGAGGAAGCCAGCTTTCTAGGGAAAACAATGTCTCTTGGAGCACCTTCTCTCTCCGAGGATCTTACGACATGCATGATAAACATCTTGCAGTCTATGTGGGAGAATATGAAGGCAGGAGTCCCACTCGACTTGACTTCGTATGAAGGCCGCGAAGTTCTATCGCAATTGATCCACTCAATCGATTATGGCATCGATTCGGCCACGTTAAACCAGTACACCGACAAAGAGCAAATCGCATCGCAAGCTTGGATCTCCTTCGGACTGCTTCTGATCCTTCTCTATGTTCCTAATCATGCCTTTGACCCGGCGACAAAGCAAGCTCTTGCAAGGACGAATTGGGGGTTTGAGAAAGGAGATCTTGAAGCGAAACTGAATGGCTTGCTGGCCTTCGAAAATGTGTTCTCAGGTCAGTCTACGACTCTTCGCATACGACAAGTTGAATCCAAACTTCGAACCCTTGGCAATGAACCGGCCGTTAATGCAATTTGCCGACCCGAAAATTCTCAGCTGCCAGATTTACAGGCCGAGTTCGATAATGTCCTCCGAGCGGTGCAGCCCCTGTTAACAACAGATGAATCAGCGGATCTGGACGTAACCAGGGCCAACATTCACAAAGTAGTCCAACGACTGAGGGACAACTTTCGTGCCTATGACGATCTCACTATTCCTTTAATTGGATTCCTTCAATGCCTCGTCATAGGATTTGAATTTCGCGATGCCGCAAAGAGAAAGCTTTCGGTGAATGACAAGAATCTCCTTGTCCGATTGAGAAGTTATCGTGATCTGGAAATACCCGATACCCATACGTCCGCATTGGACCTGGAAGTTCTGGCTGAACTCGCAATTGCCCGAAGCATTGATTCTAGTATCAGCGCCAACAGTAATTTTCAGAACTGCACATCGTCAATCTTCTCTCGACTCTACGAAACGTGGCGGGACAGAGTTACGAAAGAACAGAAGCGGAATGTCAAGAAATCAAGTTTTTACGTTTACCGAGGCGCCCAAGAGGACGAAGAAACTGTCGACAATGAAGAGTTTGAAGCTATGTTCCCGACTTCTGATATTGGTCCAGCTTCAAAGGACAGTGCTGACCAAGGTTCGCTATCAAGAGAAATGGCAATTCGCATAGCTGATATCCACTCCTCGATCTACTACAAGACTTTAGACTCAGCCGCATATATCCTCCACGCACTTTGTCATGCGCGTAGCCCTTTATCGACTACCGAAACTGCTGTCGAAATGTTACCATCGTTGCTGCTGAGGGTGCAGCACTGTATTCGATCAGTGTCAGAATTGTCCGGAGCGACGGGAATGTATAACTTCTATAAGGATTCGAATGTTGAACAAGCAAGAAAATTGATCACCATCGTGCAAAACGCCACAGGAAAATTTCTAGGATTTCAAAAGCACTGGCCAGAGCATGATACCATTGCAGAGGTAATCCGCATCTGTAATGAGATCGAAGCCTCCAGCCACTCAGAGCCTATTGTGAAATTCCTCATCAAGTCCGAAAAGTTACACGAAACAATCCATGAGTGGCAGAGAGTTGCAAGTCGAGAGTTCAGTTCGGCCGACATATTTGATGATCTCACCAAGCTCATAATCAGTTGGCGGCGTCTCGAACTGAACACATGGCTACGACTATTTGATATCGAAGTTGAACAATCCTCTGGAGACGCTAAGAGCTGGTGGTTCGTTGCATACGAAAACATAATTGTTGTGCCGAACTCATTGCTCTCCTCTCAACAATCTTTGGATGCCCATACTGAAGAGCTACTCAGAACTCTGCAGGGCTTCATGGAATCAACTTCTCTTGGGCAATATAATGAGCGCCTCACATTACTCAAACAATTTCTAGTACAGCTACAACAACGGGTAAAGCAGCAGCCGCAACTAGAAATCGTTCACAGTTCGGTATCAAATTTCGTGCGCTTTTACGAATGGTTTTCAGTACCAGTAAAGGAAGCTATCCTCAAGGGACGTCAGGGGCTGGAGCGAGAGGTAAAAGAGGTAGTGCAATTGGCCAGCTGGAAAGACACGACAATTGAGGCTTTGAGACAGAGCGCTAAGGCGTCTCACAGGAAGCTCTTCAAGCTAGTTCGCAAGCTGAGACAGCTCTTACAAACGCCAGTGACTTCGATTGTGAGCAGTGGCATCCCAGAATCAGTAATCGAAACACCTCAGTCGTCGAGTTTATCCAGTTTCCCAACAAGGCTCTCCACAGGGACAGAAACTTACTCTCTGGCCCTGCAGCTATGTGCTCGGGGTGTCAATGACTGGGAAAGGATTCCATCGCGATTTAAAAGCATTGCAAGCACCACTACTTTGATGCAGAAGTTGTGTGAAGCTTCGACTGTCACAAGCGGATATCTGTCTATCCACGATTTCCTCTCCAACTTGAAGGACTCAATGGCTCGACTGCAAAAGGAGACGCCTTCAAGCTTGAAGGGAGATAATAAAGATATCGTCAAGCACCTTAAACTGCAAAAGCGTCGTCTTTTCGCGGAAACATTACGAGAATTGCGACAAATGGGTATTCAGTACAACTTGTCCAACATGCACTTGTCCAAACAAAGCGATCTTTCGAAAGTTCTTACAAGAACGGCTACTCTTCCTGGTATTGATACAAACGTCACACTCCAATCAGCGGAGTACAATTTCCAACGGACTCTCGATCTCATGCCTCAGGTTCGACAAGTTCTGCGCGAACATAGCGGTGACTTGACGCCAGCGGAGGTTACGAGAAGTGTCGGCTATCTCGAAGGATTACTATATCGACAACTTGAACAACGGCAAGGGTTATCCAAGCTTCTTCTGGAGCAATTCAATCTGTCAGCAGCTTTGAATGTGTTTTATGAAACCCTAACCTGTGGCGAACAAGGCTTGCAGACTGAGCCACCGGAGACTTTCAATGACCTTGAGAGCTCCCGACGGATGGTTCTTTGGCTACAGCCTGTTCTGAAAGTTTTCGCCCGCGTTCTCGAAGCACAAGCCGAAATGGGTGGCCTGAAGGCTTCAGCAGTGCTGGACGAGCTGCAACAACAAATTGATAAACTTGCTAAACTAGCGCTCAAGTTCCGGAATTTGCCTGCACTTCAACAACCTCTCGTCTGCATGCTTCACACTGATCTTCGAGATCAATGTGAATCTGCTTTCAAAGCCCTTCACGAAGATGTTGGCATCTGGTGTCAACGGATTCCTGAATTTGGCCCAGTGCTGAGCGAGATGAAGTCATGGATGTACCCGCCGAAGGAGTATGGCGGCTCAGTGGCGGTATCTGCTGATGTCCATTCGAACTTGGAGTCTTTTCAGAAGACCCTCTTCAGCGCGATCGACTTTATACTGGCTTCAATACAAGATGTCAACGGTGTTCAGCCTTCTCCCTCTTCGCCAAAGGACGAAACGGCCTGGTTGGTCAAAGATGAAGCTAGATCAACCTCCATATTGCGGTCATATAACATCGCCTCGACGGCAGAATCAGTGAAGACGATTCTTCAACTTCTTGCAGCGATCCATTGCGACGACCTCAACACCTCGACAGCACTTTGCGCGGTTGTGGCACCGATATTCAATCAGTATCAAGCCTTTGTCGATAATGCATTGAATAACTACTCGTTGTTGCATGCGGCAACATGTCGATTGTCGTACCATCTGGCGAAGGCTTTTGTCCATTTGGGCAAGGAAGGATTTTGCACACCTCCTGAAACCTCGAACGAGAAGGGCGAAGAAAGCGAGAAACTTGAAGGCGGCACTGGCCTTGGTGATGGAGAGGGTGCTGAAGATATCAGTAAAGACATAAGAGAAGATGAAGATCTCACGGAGCTGGCCGAAGGTTCAAGGAATGCGGAGCGTCAAGAAGAAATTGAAGATGAGCAGGATGCCGTCGACATGGCTGATGCAGAATTGGAAGGGCAGATGGGTGACATTCCAGATCGAGACGAACAAAAGGACGACGACGCAAAGTCCGAACTAAGCGCAGATGACCAGGATGATATGGACGAGGAGGTTGGAGATGTCGACGACCTTGGTCCTGGCACAGTGGACGAGAAGCTGTGGGATGACGGCGGCGAGGCAGAGAAAGATAAAGAGACCGATAAAAGCAAAGGAACGCGACAAGACGAAAAGATTGCTGCACAACTGAATGAGAAAACAGAGGAAGACGGTGAAGTTGGCGAGGAAGAGGTTCCAGCGGAAGAGTCGGAGGAAATCAACCAACAGTCACTTGAGAATATGGATCCACATATTCAAGAGACTGAGAATCTGGACTTACCGGATGATATGCAGCTTGAAGGAAAACGTGAAGACGAATCAAATGATGAAAATCTTGACGAAATGGATGAATTCGACGATAATGATGCTATGGAAGCCGGCCATGATTTAGAGAATGACGAACAAGATATGAACTCGGATGCGAACTCAGAGGAGATGCCACCAGTGGATGGAGAGGAAGATATTCGTAGCGACAGAGAGGATGAGGCTTCTGCAAGTGTAGAGGCTGAACAGCAGGATGCTGATGATACTTCAGAAGTTCCACACGAAGATGTAATGGATGCCGTGGCAGAAGATGAAACAGCTGCCGAGGAAGCTCTCACAATGAACAAATCTGGAGGCTTGACTGCAGCGGAGAGTCATGAAGGCCAAGACAACGATGACTTGACAACAGCACAGCGGGAGCAAAGTGATGGCGATAGACCAGAAGGATCTTCCACTAATACTGCCGACAAAGCCGGTTCAGGTGCAAATGGAAGTGCAGACGCGGTTGGCAGAGACGATGACTTGCAAGACACTGCCAAAGCTGAGGCCCTCATGAAGCTGGGAGATACGCTCGAACGGTGGTACAATCAGCAACGACAAATCCGTGCAGCCAGAGATAGGAATACTCAACCTCGAGACGAAGAACTCAGAGATGCTGATTTCGAGCATTTACCAGACGATGACACTCCTGCGGATGCCCAGGCACTAGGAGCCGCGAAACAAGATCAAGCAATCGCGCTGGACACCGAAAATGCGATTGATGTGAACAACGAAGAGATGTCTGAGAGCTTGCTCCCCAACGGAGATCAGGACGACAACATAAATACTGAGGATGCCGAGATGACGGACACCGAACTCCCCGATGTATCTGAACGGCAGCCTACTGTTGATGGCACTTCAAGAACTTTCGTCGGCGATCAGCGGTCTACCCAAGTTCAGAATCGCTATGACAACGATCAGTACGCTGAGTCGGAATCCGACATCGACGAGGTAGATGAGCGACTTTCTACAGTCAACATCCAAGACAGCGCACCTTCTGATGAGTCCCGAGCCGCCGCCCGTGTTCTCTGGAACAAGCATGCGTCAGCCATGCAGCCGTTCGCAGCTATGCTCACTGAGCAACTGCGACTCATCCTGGCACCGACATTGGCAACCAGACTACGCGGCGACTACCGCACCGGCAAACGTCTCAACATGAAGCGCATCATTCCGTATATTGCTTCGGGCTACAAAAAGGACAAGATCTGGATGCGGCGCACGGTGCCGACAAAGCGAAGCTACCAGCTGATGATCGCGCTGGACGACAGCAAGAGCATGGCGGAGGGTGGTAGCAAAGAACTGGCGTTCGAGACGCTGTGCCTTATCTCCAAAGCGCTGGCGACGCTGGAGGCGGGCGAGCTGTGCGTCGTGGGCTTCGGCGACACCGTGCGCGTGCACCATCCATTCGAGCGGCCGTTCAGCGACGAGGCTGGCGTCGGCGTCTTCGCCGGCTTCGCGTTCGACCAGCGCCGCACCGACGTGCGCGCACTGCTGCACGCCGCCATAGAGCTGTTCCAGGACGCACGCCGCAGGGCGAGCGGCGCCGCCGCCGAGCTGTGGCAGCTCATGCTTGTGATTTCGGATGGCGTCTGCGAGGACCACGATGGCGTTGCGCGGCTCGTGCGCAACGCGCAGGAGCTGCGCATTATGATTGTGTTTGTGGTTGTGGATGCTGCTGCGAATGGCGCGAGCGCCGGCGGCGAAAAAGAGCAGAGCATCATGGAATTGCAAACGGCTGAGTTTACACAGGATGATAATGGCCAGCTGCAACTGGTGCGCAAGCGGTACATGGATACTTTCCCATTTAGATGGTGGCTCGTTGTTCGAGACGTGCGCGAGCTTTCTAGCGTTCTGGCTACGGCGTTGCGGCAGTGGTTTGCTGAGGTTGCGGACGCATCGGGTTGATAGATGAGTGATACCCTCTCGAGGAACTATTGTACACTTGGCGCAATGGAATAGAAAGGCCATAGTTGCTTATGTTTGAAACCAATTGAAGTTGCTATAAAATGTGGATCATTATCGCTTTTGCATATGGTATCAGGAACGGGACGTACCCCGTCTTAGAGCTGTAAGCAAGGACTTCGCAAGGCAAACACCTGTAAATTTTAACGTATTTGTAGCGTTTTACCTTTGCGAATTTGAAGATACCAAGCCGATCGTCATATCGTATTTGTGCAGCTACCTAGAATCCTTTATCATCTGTTCATGGAATCTCGGCCTGGGGCATCTGCTATACAGCTACTTCGAAAGGCTCTATCAACGACAAGCTAACCGTCAAACCCCCTTTTGAGCACGTCTGCACCCAAAGTCTGAGTCTTCGCTTGACCGCTGACACCAAGGATGGTGAGCAAAACGACTGAGACTCCAGGGTTGTATCCGAAAGAGCCACTGGTCGATATCGTTCCGTTGACGTATGTAAATGTGATGAAAGAGGTCGCTTCTTGAACAATGCTGTTTCCGTCATCAAAGTACAGCTGACCGGTAGCGGTGTTGTTGGACGCTGGAGCAATAAGTAGCTCGAAGTTTCGTTTGCGAAGCTCCGTCGTCGTGTTGGCGCCGTTCAAGCGAAGAGGAAGGACGGTGCCTGCTCGAACGTGCAAAGGGATCGTAGTGAAGTCTATATCGTCAATTGTTATCCAAGAACCTTTACCTTGGACTTCATCTCCCATCCAGTAGTCGTAGAATAGCTTGGCGGTACAGTCAGCAGGACTTCAATACTCTTGAGAAAGCAGGACATACATCATTCGGAAGGTACATATCGACACTGGTTTCGTTCTCTTGCGTCACTGGAGAAACAAGGATGCTAGGGCCCCAAAAATACTGATACTGGATGGCAAACGTGTTCTGGTCGTAAGGGTAGAGGAAGTACAGTGGATTTATCAGAGGTGTTCCGTCCAGAGTCTGCTGATAGAGTGCAGTGTAAATGTAGTCAAGCATCCGGTAGCGCGCACCAATGGCATTTTTCGCTGCCTGCGCAACCAAAGGCCAACGATAGAACTCTTGGAATATCTTCCCAGTGGCAGCATGGTTTCGATAGAACGGCGAGAAAGCGCCAAGTGTCGCCCATCTGGCGCAGAGCATCTCGGTGGTATTCCCTGCGTAGCCGCAGACATCGCTGTGCGATAGATGAGTCTTCGTGTGATCTATTTGGCATGGGAACATGATGTGACGTTACCTTCCAACCATAGGCAATTGAAACAAGCTAGCAAACTCCATCAATTCAGCAATTGAAATACGGTAGTGATCCCAATCAACATTGTTATCTCCTAGCCAGTGTCCGACATGAGCACCCGCTCCCGCAAATGTAGAGCGAGTGATAACCAAAGGTCGAACTGTAGGACGACGAGACAAGAGCGCATTTCGCGAGGTCATAGACATCATTGTACCATAGGCATTGTGCGTATCGTATTCATATAGACCGTTTGCGTGGATGACATCGGTGAATATGGTGAGATTGCTTATGGAGCCGGCGGCGTCATTGATCTGATAAGGAGGGTTGATCAAGTCACGATTTGGTAACCCTAGCATGCTGCCTGATGCTGGAGTCTGGCGCGACTTCAGCAATTTGTATGACGGCGAAGGTAGCGGCTGAAAGTCAGACGGAAATCCTGGAATATCCGGTCGCGCATTGCCTCGAAGCGGTGGTGGAGCTGGAGGATCGTTATTGGCAATGGCGAAGGCGGAGGGATCTGAACAAGGATAAGTGCAGAAGTTCGAGGCTTCGTTCATATCAATCCAAAGAGCGTCTATGTCGACACCTGTTTCGGCGTTGAAGAATGTGTCAAACTCGCCGTTCCAGTACTCCTGGGTCTCAGCTTTGAACCAGTCCGGGAATACTGTTGTGCCAGGCCATACAACACCATTAAAAAGGGTGCCGTTTGCGTATTTGAGAAAGACATTGAGTTCGGCACCATTCAGATATGCCGAGTAGTTTTGGTATGCAACGGCTGGATCCACCATCATAATGTAGTGTTGCTGTTTGGAGTGCAGCGTGCTGACCAACTGCTGCATGAGCTCTAATGGGAATCGTAAAGGATCCAATGTAAAAACTTTTCGCAGATACTGCAGGATGTCAGTTAGAAGTTCAAGTGGAAAGAGTCATCTTAAATATCCAATCCCGTAATGGCATTTTCTTCGTTGGTCAACAGGATCGGACGCAGTTCGAACAGCCCTTCCGTCGAAACCTCACTTACCATATAATCAATATCTGTCCACATTGTCTCCAACGGTATTCCAGCAGAGCTGTAATTGGCGACAACCTCGGCGACCATGTAAACATCTCCATATCCATACTTGCACTGGTGAAACCCGAAATGCCAATAACTCATCATATCAGCTTTGCCCACGGTCTCCGAGTATTGCTGTGCAACCTCAATTGGAGTTGGACCCGCAAGAAAGTACAGATCGATGATGCCGCCAAGTGTGTTGTATTCGAGGTACTGCGTGCCTGGACCGGTATTGTTGATCTTGATATCCATTCCATTAGAATTCAGCAAGAAGACGGCATGAGTCCCAAGTTCTCCGCGATGGTCGAAATAGACAGGATGATTGCCGTAGAGGTTAGTTCCCGATGGTACCAAATACGCATCCCGAGACCACAGCGTTCGGATGTAGTCTGTGGTATTGAGCATGAATGGATCGGTGTGCTCTCCCAAGCCATACAGAGACGGACTGTCTGGCAAGCTCGTACGTAGACGCACATATTGAGACTCGAATATCAATGGAGCGGCGGAACTATCGAACAAAACCTCTTTATTGGAATTTCTCACAATTTTGAAAGCAAATGGATTGTTTGTCCACTCGAAGTTCAGCGCACTGGCCTCGGAACTGGTACTGACATTTGGCTCAGGCCGAGCCAACACTTCAGTCGGCACCTGGTATACGACTTCGGCAGAGTCATAGGTCTTAACGTGCAGTCGAGTATCAGTCTTTAGAGCAGTTAGTTCCACGTCGTCATGCTGCGGTCTTGGATGAAATACCTCATATTGGACAAACAGCTTTAGATCCGTCAAGTCTGTGCCATATACATTACAGCCTGGACCTGCCAAATTCAAGTCCGCCGTGAGAATATTAGAAGTCTGGACAACATTCGAAGCTTTGTATCCTGGGCACTGTGAAGAATCGCGCTTCGATAGTGGAACCGTAATGGCGCGACAGGTAGCGCTGAAGGCTGCGATGACGACAGCTGCGATTGGCAGTACGGTAAGTGGCCTAGCATTTCGACCTTTGTTTATTAAAACCTTTTGATATTAATTACTCCGCCTCAGTGCCTACGCACAGCCCTTCTGAATTGGATGGCTAATGAGTCTTTTTATCCGGCTACGGTAGCTTACTCGGTCATTACACTGCCGAATATTCTGCTGGTGGCCATGCTCCGCAGGTTACATCGCGGATAGCAGTCAGCACCTCATGGATCTGCATCTCCCCGCACGGCCTCCTCAAGGTTGTTTGGGTATAGCAATAATTTACCTTCCTGATTGATCAAGGTTATTCACATTTAGAGCAGAGATTTCTGAACTTCAGCAGAGCGACTGCTTGGCAGCTGCGCAGAAATGCGGAGATTAACCTACTGTACCTAGGTCAGGTAGGCAAATCACTATCGGCAAACATCACCACCAACAACTGGTTGGTGAGCTCACATGCAGCGGCTGAGAAGATGAGCAAGTATATAATGAAGCTGCGAACCGGTCAAGTTAAGTAGGCATTCACTTCTAAGCGAGCAGTTCTCACGATGTCACAGGTATCTGCGAAATACCAGTGCATGCGAGCTGCTCGGTTTCAATGGTAGTGGGACCGGACAAACATCGCGGAGTCATGCTGGATATTGATAGTTGATGGTGTTCGAGATCGGAGTGTCGTAAGCTGGACCGATTTTGAGCAAAAAGAATTATGTTCTGACAGCTGGGTCGACGGCCTGGATTATCGAGTGAATCGTAAGATCAAGGTCCGATACTTGTGGTCTTTTGGAGAGTCCCGATGGTCCTTCATTGAAAGAGTATCGTACCATTACAAAGAAGCTGCGGATGAAACTTGGTCGCTTGGCGCTGCGACTAGTTCGGGGGTAGGATAAGCAGAACAGATTTGACAGTTGAAAGCAGCTCACCAACCTACGTAGCGACTTCCAAGCTTAACTGCCGCGTTTCATGAGGCTTCCGCAGCTTATTGCCCCTTAATATACATCCATGGTGAACTTCTCAAGCGATGACGGAAAGCTGATCTCAATCATATCGAGATTCATTAACAAGTCCTGCAGGTCTCGCCCTTACCGATGTATCGTATCAAGTAGAAATGCTGGAGATTGGGCTGCAAGATCGAAACTACGCGTAAGCTTTTCAATGCTGCCGTATTCCATCTCCCGCCATCCGACATCGCAACTATTTGCAGTTAGAACTAGCCGATCCGCTCCAGCTTGACAAATTGATTAAACAAAATCAAGATTCGAACTTGCGCTGCTTATCATGAGAAAATGCGACTCGGTAGAGAGTAGGATTAGCCGACCTTGACAAGCATATTTGGTATTCAACGGTGCCACTGTTGAAGTGAAAAGTAATCGAAAATGCTTAATTCTGAAGTAGCCAATGTTGAGCTTTCTCTCACGTCAATAAATTTGACCTGCTCTTCAATTGATTCGAGCTTGACCTGTCAGCGTTATCCAAGTTTTAGCGTACGCCATGGCCTGACCGCATGTGCCGGCAATATCAATGTCGCAAGCAGTTGCGATTGACGTCTCACCTTGTTCTTCGTTTCAGGACCTAACCTTTCCATGAGCCTTCGATAGGGCATTCTCTGGCACGCTAGATTCTAATTAAATCTCCGCGGATGGCACTCCATCGCAATCCATGTCAACCACAATGGCGAATAGAAATTTGGGAAGGTTTTGACTCCACGCGGCCAATGTTGAAGGTCCACGAGTTTCCGTTTTTGGTGGTGAAGCAGCGTTATGTAGGAGCGGTGTAAAAAAAATTTCTCATGGAAACGCAGGCGGCAGCGGAAGATAAATCGGCGACCTCAGAGAGCATCTTCAATACAAGGTGTCCCTAGCATGAAGCCGTAGTGTGATGAGGATCACACGGGAGAATGGGGGCTGGGCTGGTCTTTCTGCACTAAGCCATGATCACGAAAGCAGAGAGATCAACGAGATTGGCTGGGCAGACGGTGATTTCCGGGCTCGTCCACATGGTTTTGCTGATTTCTGAGCCTATGAGTGGCACAATACCTTGATTTATTGCAACCCAAGGTGTCGGGAATTTATCTGCGCTCCTACTGGCTTCGTGCCAGTTTCGTCGGCACAAGCGCCATCCGGGCTTTTTTTTTTGTGCAGACCCTGAAATCCAACATTGCCCATCTATTCGCAAGCCGTAAGACCGCATGAATATGGCTCTTTGCGTTAATGCGCTTCGCAGAGCCTCGCTAATTTCCGACAACGTAGGCGGCGATCTTCACTTCGAACGGTTCCTGACGGAAGGATGTTCAATTCTTTCGCAGTTGATCGACAGCCTGATCTTCAGCCTCGCTTGCTTGTCGCCTGGCTTCCAATGATAACCAGACGATCTATGTTACAAGAGTCGTACAAGATGCCTAGTACGTACAGGGCACAGCGATTGGGGAATGCTGGCTGCGAAACGAGTTTATTCGAGAAGCGTGCCGGCGCTTCAAAGGCGTGCAAACACCAAGCCAGCTGCACCACGCCCCAAAGGACTATCATGCGACGGTCACTCCAAGATCCACAGTAAAGGGTGACCAACGTGAGATGCTCAGCTTCTCCGTGTTGGCCATTTTGCAGGCCGCCAATGCGGGCTTTCTTTTGCCACCTGTATCTCCTGTGTCCTTGAAACGCCGAATTGCCGTATTGCCAAACTCCTGAAAAGGAAAAAAAAAAAAAATCCCACGTAGTTTCGTTTCGCATCAATTTGCTGTATGGTGGTTCTTTGTTATCAGTGAGACACCCACATCCGCGCATGTCTGCATCGGCGAGTTAGTCAAACCTTCTTCAGTCCAAGAGTTGGCGCGGGGGGGGGGGGAAAATTCATAAGACACCATACATTGCGCGATCGGCAGACATGACAAAGCGAGAGCGTGTGACTGAGTGCGTTTGTCTCGCTGGTTGCATTCTAACCAAGGCTTTCATTACCTTTGCGATGTTGATTTGGATGTTGATGCGGTGCGACAATCACCGCACCTCTCATCTAGACGATATTCTCTGCGGAGTCTTGGTCAATTCACATGCGTGGCGGTTAAGGAAGCCGGTTGACTAACATTGCAACAACATTCAGAGGACACCTCTTCTGCGTTTCCGGATAATTGGTGCACCATGCCTTTACAATGTATCTCAAATGCCCACAGGCATATTCGACCTGCGTGTAATCGCACATAAGTAGTCATAGAAGTTGAGTAGTTAATGTGGTAACGTAGAAATTTCTTAGTATTCTTTGAAGGAAGTATCGGCTCTTATACTCTGGCAGGACTCGTCAGACTCCTTTCACAGGCATGTCACTGTTTCATGCAATGGAGGTGGAGCTCGGGACGGCTCGTTTCTTCGCGCCTTCGGCCTGGCTCCGCCTCTGCCGCGGAGCGCATCCGCTGTTAATCTGCAGGGTGAAACAGATTCGGCAGGATCAAATATGGTAAAGTTGTGTCTGCGCGGCTGAGATGGTACGATACCATATTCGCATGTTAGCAACTGCGGAGGGTTGTGTCTGGACCTTTGGTATAATCGCCAAATTCGGTTCCTGACCCAATATGGCTTACGATAAACTGGGCCTTGTTTGGACTTTTTTCCGAAGTATGTCTTTGCCACTCTAAGAGCAGCCGTAGGTGTTAGCTGAGCCGGATAATACGTTCCTTTCCCTAGCTGTGGTGATTAGCGTGTAGATGGACTTTCGAAAAGCGAGCGAAATTCCACAAACCCTAGAATTCCTCGTGGAAGCGTGGGCCGTTTCATGACCACAGGGCTCGAAAGCACACTTTTTGCAGTTTGAGGAAAACATTTGCGCTGAATAGACAAGGCTCCCTGCAAGTGACTCAGGCCGCAAGGATTATACTCACGAAGGAAAGACGCTACTGTCAGCCTTGTTGTGCGTGGCGAGGATGGTTGCGACCGCGGTATCCACTCTGATGGGAGTCACTTTGGCACAGGTTTCAGACCGAATACTACCAGATCGATAATTAAACCCTGGAGCTACTCGCCTTGGCGCGGTCAATCCAGTCGGAAGAGATACCTGCTTCCCCAGGGCGCCAGAGAAACAGGGAAAAGCATGGTGATTGTATCGTAAGAGGGAGGGCGATGGGTTGCGCAACGATCATGGATGGACGGAAGGCTGGAAAGGATGAACACGGAGCAACCGAGTTTATTAAAGCTGAGCCTTGTGGAAGCGTTTCCCATGAATACGCATGGCCAATTCCAAGAAAATCGCGCAAACTTTCTGTCAACGAATGGACCTTGGTCCACTCCTCTGAACGTGGAAACAAGGTGAGGCTGCAGGTAGAAGACGATCATATATTTCGCCGAGCTAACAAGGCATGGTAAAGGCAGCGAACCATCAGGGAAGGACTGAAAGTGGTCCGCGGAGTTTCATCGTCGCCAGGGTGAAATCCATTCCGCAATAGCAGTGATCGTAATGATACCACCTTTGCATATCCGGGAGCAGTAATGGGCAACTCTGCCATGTGCGGCGATGTGCAATTACGTGCATTAGCCCTAGCTGACGGCCAACGGCGCGCCGAGGCTCATTGCCGGAACCCAATTTCTTTAAATCCGTGAAACAACGGACAAAAAATTGAGCACCGTGCCTGTCTCACCAGCAATGGTTGCTGTGGGGCTCATTTATGCACTACTGTTCGACGTTCTTCGTGATCTATTCTGGGTGCGCTTGCTTCAAACTGATCGCGGCCAGTATAAGCTTATATCTCTAGTGGACAGAAGCTCGTTGAAGAAAACCGGAAGCTGTACTCCAAATGGTTCGGTATCGCTGACTGAAGTAGGAAGAGAAGGACTTTGGCTCATACGGCCGGCTTGTCCGGCGCAACTCCCGAGAAGTGCTGACGAATTTTTCGCTGGCCCGGGCCGTTTGATGGCCTTTTATGTCGGTGACGATTGAGATGGAATGCAAGATCTCAACCCATGGACCTGGTACCCAAATGAAAAGGTCAAACGTGTTTGAGGTGAGGCGATTATGCAGATAGCCGATAACGGAATTAAGTAATCAGCAAACTACTCCGTACTCTTCCGCCGACGTCGAACTCTTTATGGAATGCCATGACGTGCGCTCTTTTGTTATTATCTCGTACTGCCAACTGGTGCTTGCAGTGTGAGAGTAGTCAAAAGAGGATACGAATAGTTCACTGAGCGTCCAACACGCCGCAGCGAATTGCGGGCATTAAAGCCCAGAGATTCATCGTAGGTAGAATATCCATCTTGAGGCATGAAGCCGCTAACATCCTTCTAGAATGTTTATTGAAGGAGAATCATTCGACCAATACCATCGCTCTGCAAATCTTTGTAGTTTTTGGGATGCCATCTTCGAGTTGTACAGTTCAACGTCAGAATTAACTATAGCCTTTAGATGGAGCCAGATATCGCCATTGACGCAGGCACAAAATTGACAAATCTGGATTACCCTTTTCTAACATCAGTTGGGTTAGAATTGTGAGTAGAATCGACACTCTCCTCGGGTGGATCGTTGTATTCGGCGCCCGCGGACTCAGCTCGCCAAGGACGGAAAAGAAGTCCTTTATCGGTGTGGATTCAATATCTGTGAATGCTTGCCTATAGACCCGAGCCCATGGCAAACTCTTGCAGACGTGGGACAAGCTTTGTTGAAATATCCACCTTAAGCAAATGCCTAATGGTCGAAAGCCATCGGCTCCGACATTCAGCTGCAGGGCCACTACATTTTGACGTCGAGCTGCGTTAGAATTACAAATTGGAGGTGGTCTACCCTGGTATCTGCAGGGAGACTCGAAGTAAGGATCTTGGAACAGAGAAGCGGCATGATCAAGACCCGATTGTGCATGAAAATATGAAGATAGCCGGGTAGAACTGGCAGGACATCAGCCTTGGTCTCCAGGGTAAATGAGACACAGACTTGAAGAAGATTCGAGTGCTAGTTAATGCAACTAAGCTTTGAGCGCTCCTTTCTAGCTAAGAATTTGGTGCATGTTGTGCAGTATTTGACTCGTTAGCCTGTGCTCTAATGATGACATTTTGTGTCATCTGCACAGCGAAGGTCATATGGGTAGTTTAAGGTTTTGGAGCCGAAGACTCGCCGCGATGCGGGATTTTCCATGTCGCATATACGACCCGGCGTGGGCTTGATCAATGCTCAACACAGTGCGGCAAAGTCGACAGGACCGCGGATTTGTTTCCGGCGTTTCAATATTTGTCGCTTCTGCATGTTATGAGGATGCGGTGTGAGATGGCTGCAAAGAATTGGAATGCATCTTTCTTATATAGGACCATCGTGGACCAGGATATCGAAGCGAAATACGGAGTACATTAGATAGAAGCTCGCTCAATGGTAATCAGACAATGATAGGTCAAGCAAATTCACTTTGCTTCTTGCATCGGGCCCACTGAAGTACTGTCAACAGACGAACACCTGTTCCCATATAACTAGGTTGTTGAGGGAAAGAGACAAAGCCAGGCTGCAGATTCAAACG